>ERZ1066124.11-NODE-11-length-243345-cov-26.337979_pt1 | contig 243345 bp, 219 predicted proteins | sample MGYA00382771_ERZ1066124 | MGnify/ENA primary metagenome ERZ1066124 (study PRJEB33369, sample SAMEA5778354) | biofilm metagenome | biome: Industrial cooling water; feature: Water cooling tower basin; material: Biofilm | place: United Arab Emirates | collected... | reverse complement strand
CCTGACTCCTGACTCCTGACTCCTGACTCCTGACTCCTGACTCCTGACTCCTGACCTTAAATAAAAAAGAGAGAGAAACTATGCTTAAATTCCTCAAACAAGTTGGCGATTACGCGAAAGAAGCGGTACAAGCTGCTAAGTATATTGGTGAGGGTCTTTCTGTAACTTTTGACCATATGCAGCGGCGCCCTGTTACCGTTCAGTATCCTTATGAGAAGTTAATTCCTAGTGAACGGTTTCGCGGTCGTATCCATTTTGAATTTGATAAATGTATTGCTTGCGAAGTCTGTGTAAGGGTTTGTCCTATCAATTTACCTGTAGTTGATTGGGAATTTGATAAGGCTACTAAGAAGAAAAAGCTCAAACACTATAGTATTGACTTTGGTGTTTGTATTTTCTGCGGTAACTGTGTTGAATATTGTCCTACTAACTGTTTATCAATGACAGAAGAGTATGAGCTTTCAACTTATGACCGTCACGAGTTGAACTATGATAACGTTGCCCTTGGTCGCTTACCTTATAAGGTTACTGATGACCCAATGGTGACACCTTTACGCGAACTTGTGTACTTGCCCAAAGGTGTTATGGAGCCTCATGGACTTCCTGCTGATGCTCCTCGTCCTGGCGCCCGTCCTCAAGACTTAATCGAACAAGCAGAAAAATAAAGGATAAGTAAAGTGAATTTAGCTTCCGGTGTACAAACTGTTTCGTTCGTTATCCTAGCGCTGATGGTGGTTGGTAGTGCGTTAGGTGTTGTTTTATTTGATAACATCGTCTATTCCGCTTTTTTGTTGGGTGGAGTTTTTGCCGGTATTGCTGGCTTGTATTTGTTGCTGAATGCTGATTTTGTCGCCGCAGCACAACTACTCGTTTATGTCGGTGCTATCAACGTTTTGATTTTGTTTGCCATTATGTTGGTAAACAAACGTCAAAATTTTGTTCCTTATGCTACAGCTTGGGTACGCAAAGCACTGACCGCTGTTGTCAGCTTTGGACTATTTGCTCTTCTCAGTACAATGGTTCTAGCAACTCCTTGGTCACTTTCTACACTTGCTCCGGCGCCACAGCCCATCATAGTAATTGGCGAACATTTCTTTAGTGACTTTTTGTTACCTTTTGAACTTGCTTCTGTACTGTTGCTAATGGCAATGGTTGGTGCAATTATTCTGGCGCGTCGCGAGTATTTACCAGAAGTTAGTCCTTCAGATTTGCGACAAACAGTTTTAACTTTACCCGAACGTCCGAGAGAATTGGTCTCATCGGCTGAAAATGAACTATCGTAGAAATACTTTATGCAACTTCAGTACTTTTTGATACTTGCCGCCGCACTATTTTGTATCGGTATTTTTGGCTTAATTACTAGCCGTAATGCTGTACGAGTGCTAATGTCAATCGAATTACTGCTGAATGCGGTAAACCTGAATTTGATGGCATTTTCTAACTACCTTGACCCAGTAGAAATTAAGGGTCAAGTTTTCACTGTATTCGTAATTACTGTAGCAGCAGCCGAAGCAGCGGTAGGATTAGCTATAGTATTGGCAATTTATCGTAATCGCGATACTGTCGATATGGAGCAGTTTAATCTCCTTAAGTGGTAGTATTCGTGTGGATTTAAAGCAGGTAATTATTGCTTATAAAGCGCGTGATGCCCAAAGCAAGCGTTGGGCAGAGATTTGCGCTAAACAACTTGAAAATCGTAACTGCCAAGTCTTGATGGGACCTAGTGGGCCAAAGGATAATCCTTATCCAGTATTTTTGGCTTCCGCTAACCATGAAATAGACTTGGCTTTAGTGTTAGGTGGTGATGGTACAGTATTAACAGGCGCCAGACATCTGGCTGCTGCTGGTATTCCGATATTAGGTGTTAATGTTGGGGGACACCTAGGATTTTTAACCGAGTCGGTGGATGAATTTAAAGACACCGAACAAGTTTGGGACAGGTTGCTAGAAGACCGTTATGCAATTCAACGACGTATGATGTTGCAAGCGGCAGTATTTGAGGGACATGGTTCTAATTTGGAACCTGTGACTGAGCGGTATTTATGTTTGAATGAAATGTGCGTCAAACCCGCTTCAGCAGACCGAATGATTACATCAATTTTAGAAATTGAAATCGACGGTGAGGTTATAGACCAGTACGTTGGAGATGGGTTAATTGTTGCGACTCCCACAGGTTCAACAGGTTATACAGTTTCTGCGAATGGTCCCATCATGCACGACGGTATGGAAGCACTCACCGTTACTCCTATTTGTCCAATGAGTCTCTCAAGTCGTCCTATTGTTTTACCTCCTGGTTCGGTTGTTAGCATTTGGCCCCTAGGAGATTACGATTTGAGTACTAAGCTATGGATGGATGGAGTACTCGCTACTTCTATTTGGCCAGGACATCGCGTTGATATTAGAATGGCTGATTGTCGCGCTAAGTTTATTGTACTGCGCGAGAATAATTCTTATTATCAAACTCTACGCGAAAAGTTACTTTGGGCTGGTACTAGAGTTCGATATAGTAGTACTAATCATAGTAATTAATTCTAGAATCCCCCCAACCCCCCTTGATAAGGGGGGCTAATACCTACTCTTGTCCCCCCTTATTAAGGGGGGCTAGGGGGGATTAAACACAAATTAGCTACCTATTAAAGCTTGTTGTCCGCTCGTAGAAGTTGCATAGCCTATAAATGCTTGTGCAGCAGGACTAGCAGGAGTTTTATAAACGTAATATAAGGTTCTTTGGTAAGGATAGCTCGATGAATCTGGTGTCAATCCATCTATAGGAACAACTCGCACTGTTTGTTGTTTCGCAACTTGTGCGTATGTGGCATAACCAATTCCATCAGTTCCTAAAGCTTGAAGTAAAGGAGTTGTCGCATCCCTTGGTAATGTTGCTATGTTTGGTGTTGTACCAAAGTTGGCGCCTTTTAATATTAATTCTTGAAAAGATTTATTTGTTCCGCTTATCGCAGGTCGGTTAATAACGCGGATAGTTCCTGCTGTTCCTCCAACTGCCGACCAATTATTAACTTTTCCTTGGAAAATATCTGATACCTGAGCAATTGTTAATCCTGCACTAAAAGGATTATTTTTACCTACAACAACTGCAATTGCATCGTTGGCAATGGGAACAGCTGTTAATCCTTGTGCTTGTTCTGATGAAGTTAGTGGTCGTGATACTGCTGCAATATCAACTTTTCCAGCAATTAAGTCTTGAATACCTTTGTCGGAACCACCTGCACTAGTATTTACGTTGGCGCCTTGGAATTGTCTTTGGAAACCTTGTCTTAAGTTTTCGTTAACAGTCACCATCGATGTAGAACCATCAATTCTAACTGATGTTCCGGCAGGTACGCTTGCAGGTAATGGAAACGCAGCAGATATTGTTGTATTTATACCAGTTGGAGTACTAGTAGAACCTGTTTGAGTGGTATTTACTGGAGTATCGGTAGCAACTGGAGCAGACGCCTGGTTACGCATAAAGAAAAACCAGTAACCTCCTCCAAGTAGTGCGATTAGTGCAGCAATAAAAACGATTGGTGGTGGGCCGCTTCTTTGAGCCATATGATTATTTTGTGTGGTTGATGTATTTGATTGGACTTATTGAGGTAGCTGTTTCGGATTGGAATCGTTCAACATTTGCAGGCGCCGATTAATTTCGTCGTCTGCGGTCATTTGCTCCAGGTCTGCCTGAAGTTTTTCGGCTGGGTTTTCTGATAACTCAGCTAAAGCATTTTGGCGTAAGTTTCTACCTTGAACAGCGTTTTTAGCTGTTTCAAATTGCGAACGTGCTGAACCAATATCAAATTCATTGTTGACTTTCGCAATTGCTCCTAATGCTTCGTTAATTTCTGCTAAGTCCTTCATATTTTGCATATCAGTTTTGTACGCTTCAAGCTTCATTCGTTCGCGGTTTAACTTTTCTTTAGAAGCGTTGACATACTGTTCTGCTTGCTTTACTTGTGCTTCGAGTTGAGGTAATAATTGCTCTATTTGAATTACTCTTGACATTGCTAAACGCGCAGCTTCTTGATTTCCTGCACGTTGTGCGAGTGCTGCTTGCTGTTCTGCTTGCTTTAATTCATTGGCTTTTTCTTCGTACTTCTTTTTAGCTTTTTCATATGAGCCAACTTGCATGGCTACAGCTTCTGCAAGCTTTTGAACCGACTGCTGCATTGAGTATAATGATTCTTCTGCCACCGCTACGGCAACTTTTCCACCTTGTTCTACGGGAATTCCCCATAACCAGTTCCAGGTGCCAACTATAGTTCTTCCTGCTCGCTCACCCATTAACCAATAGATTGCTTTTTTCATATTTATACCAAATTGAAAATTTTTGCCTCTAGTCTAATTTGAAGTAATAGTAAATGGCTTCGGTAAATACTCGATCTATTAATGCGCTCACTCAAGAATGATAGTTTCTATCAAATAAAATGCAGGAACAAAGAAACCGGGTTTATACGCAAACTGTCCTTTTTATTACGATATCTCAACAAAGAAACCCGGTTTCTAGGCTGCTGTAAACTACAAAACACAATTTATCAATTCCGTATAAGAATAAATTTATTTTTTATCGTCATCGTTGACTCAATATAATATATAACGCTTATTTAATTCTTAGTGACTATGCCTATACATTTGAAGGCTATTTATATAAACAATTCTAATTTTTTAATTTCGTTATTTTTAATTAATACTTAATATATTATTAATTAATTCTTAATTTTTGAAATAAACCACTAACTGACTGGACACCACTTTCGATTGGGAGTGTAAGGTGGGCAGTGCCCACCATAAGGTGTTTCTGCTTCCAAAATTCGCTATGTTGGGCGAAAATGGCTCATATCAATGAATCGCACTCTCTTAAATATTTCATCTAAATATACAAATATATGGTAGAATTACGAATCTTTGATTTTGCTTGTCATGATTTATTTGGGAGTCTAGTTGAAAATTTCAGTGCAGAACTCGCTTCTAATTGCTTCGGCGCCTCAAAAGTAATTATTGCTGAACGCGACCCTATAAAGTTTCTTGCTGGTTTCCTAGCTGCTGTTGAAGCAAAATGTCAAGTCTTTTTATGTAACCCTGACTGGGGTAACAATGAATGGCGCCAAGTTTTAAATTTAGTACAACCAGATATTATTTGGGGCAAAAAACTCGACACTCAACACTCATCAACGCCATTCGCCTCAACGCGGGGAACCCGCGCACGGCGATGGCTCCTCAGCACTCAGCACTCAGCACTCAGCACTCAACACTCAGCACTAATTATGATTCCTACTGGTGGTTCTGCTGGGAAGGTTAAGTTTTGTGTTCATACTTGGGAAACTTTAGTTGCTTCAGTGCGAGGGTTTACAGAATATTTTCAGGTTAGTCAGGTAAATTCGCTTTGTTTGTTGCCGTTGTACCATGTCAGTGGGTTGATGCAGTTTGTACGCGCGTTTACTACTGGTGGAAAGTTGAGTATTTGCAATTTTAAACAGTTGGTATCGGGGGAAGTGCCTGATATTGACCCTTCTGGTTTTTTTATTTCTTTAGTACCTACTCAGCTACAACGATTTTTACAAGACTCACAGTTGACTATATGGTTATCTAAGTTTGATACTGTACTTTTAGGTGGCGCCCCTGCTTGGGATGAGTTGTTGGAGAAAGCTAGATATCACCAAATTAGATTGGCGCCTACTTATGGAATGACAGAAACTGCTTCACAAATCGTTACGTTGAAACCCGATGATTTTTTAAGGGGTAAACGTGGTTGTGGAAAAGTTCTTCCTCACGCACGAGTTTCGATATGTGATGGTAAAGTTTGTGTTGAATCTGAATCTTTGTTTTTGGGTTACTACGGTGATAATGATAATAGTAATAATTTTAAAATAGATGATGTTGGTTATTTTGATGAGCAAGGCTATTTATATATAATTGGTCGTGATAGCAGTAAAATTATTACTGGTGGTGAAAATGTTTACCCTGAAGAAGTAGAAGCTGCGATTCGAGAAACACAAATGGTAAACGATGTTTGTGTTGTGGGAATTGCGGATAAGTATTGGGGACAAGCTGTTACCGCTGTTTATGTGCCTAAGTACGCGAATACTTCAACTTTTGCGATTGAAACTATTCTAAAATATGGTTTGAGTAAGTATAAAATTCCTAAGTATTGGGCGCCTGTTTCTGTGATACCACGTAATTTACAGGGTAAAGTTAATCGTGATGAAATTTTAAAAATTGCGGTTGAATGTTTGAGTGAGGCAGGCAAAACGCCTACCCGACAGGGGGTTTAGAATATTGCACCAGGTCTAGAAACCGGGCTTCTTACCAAAGATGTTGCGAGAAAACGTTGATTTTTCGTGACTGTTGCCCGGTTTCTTTCGGCTTGCCCTTGAATGCTGCATTCCGGTAAGCTACCCGACGAGGGGTTTAAAATATAGGTACAAATTTATATTCCTGTATCCATTTATTCATTGTATTTGGTAATTGCTTTTTATGCCGAGTTGCTGTATCAATACAAGCATGTCTAGTCAGCGCTTTACTCGCTACTAAATCAGCAATAATTATTTCGTAATCTATCTCAAATTTCTCTTCGCTTAGTTTTTGTGGTATCAAACGAATTTTTAGTTTGTCACCACAAGTTATTGGACGAAAAAAGTCTACGTTTGCATGAATGATTGGATATGCAACCGATGGGTTAGTGAAAAATTCTTTGAGAATGATACCCGATGCTTCTAAAGATTCTTCGTAAGCTTCGTGGCAAATTTTTAATATGTTGGCAAAATATAATACACCTGCGGCATCAGTATCTTGAAACCGAACGGTACGATGATATATAAATGGCATTCCTGGCTACCTAGCAAAAATTTGCTTTAAACAAGTTCTTTACCTGTTTTACTCTCATATACAAATCGGCGCCAATATTTTACCAAGAAACCTGGTTTCTACAGAAACCAGGTTTCTATGTGTAAATATCCTCCGAATTGGGGTTGAGGTAAGGATGCTGTAAGTCTATACCAGCTTCGTTAAAATTATTTTCAATGGCTTGTATTTTTTCTTCGATAGATTTTTTACCTTGTTGCCACGATTTTAACAAAGCATTGGCTATGATTTGACATCGATTCATGCCAAAGCTTTCATTTTTGGCTAAGTTCTGCTGTGGTTGTTCTGCTACCCCTAGTCCTGGTGCCAAGAATTTTGTGAATAAGGGTATTTCGGGAAGGAAGTATGATTGATGCTGCGAATATACGGTTTGTAATATTTTACGAATTATTAAATAATCTTGCTTTTGAAATTCAAGTATGCATGAGTCATAGCGATCAAAGGCAGCAGGATGACACAAAACATGATAGCTAAAAGGAATTTTTTCTTCGTTAAGGGCAATGGTAAGACTATCGATTAATGGAACGGCGCCTGCTTCCGTAATATTGAAGTATATTCTACTTAATCTACAATCTGTAAATAAACCATATTCTGGTTGACCACAATTAGAGACAGCAATATAATATCCGTTTTGCAAGCGGTTTTTGGGTAGCCATATAGATATATAGTCACCACGTTTAGGCGCAGGAGTTTTTTTATAAATATGGTTACTATCAACGTACATAGTTAAGCCACCTTTAATTACGGCTAAACTTGCATCTGGTTCGCGTCGTAGTACGCACCAGCCAGAATCATAATAACCGGCGCCGTGGTTATGTTCGTGGAGTTGCGCTCTTAATTCTTCATCAATTCCGAGAATTGAATTATTTTCTAAGTTGTGATGCAGTGCGTATATTCCGGTTACACGTGATGGGGGTTTACTCAAGATATTTTGTAGCGATGCGTTGAAATAAATCCCAAAGATGAAATTACGTAGTAGCAGCGCGTAATATTTTTGCTGTAATTGAACTGGGTTACGCTGAAAACGCGCTACCACGTCAGACGAAAGAGCAAACTTTTCAAAGCTAGGATGACGAATACAAAAATTATCTGAGATTTCAATATCACTAGCTATTGCACGTAAGGTATCGACAGAAGAAATAGCAGTTTGTAGCATGTGGTTATTTTCCCCTTTTAACATCCGCGTAAACGAGGTTTTTCGTAGTAAATTCGCAACAGATTTTCATGTTCGCGTTCTGTTACACTTGGTTTTTCAAGTTTTTGCAGTGGTCTAAGAATTTCTGACTCGTTGACCCCAAACACTGTGTTGATAGACTCGAATGGCATTGTTAACAGTGTTTTGGATGTATATAGTATATTGAGTTGGGTGTTATTAAAGCTTTGCTGAGATTTGATATCTTGCTCTAGACTGTTCATTAAAGCTAAACCCGCAAACTGCACTACGCGCGTTATAAAGTTTTTGCGGTATTCCAAAATCATTGGAAAGGCGCCTATATAAGCACGGATTAACGCTAATATCGAAGGTCTAAGTGTTTCAAGCTCAATCAAAGCTAACTGTTGCGATTCTTCTAATTCCAACGTCTCGTCAACAATTATGCTAGATAACCAAATTCGTAAATAATCGGCAATTAAAGTTCCTAAATCGAACGCTGGTTCACCCCATGCCGCAGTTTCCCAATCGATAAACCGTATTAAGCAGTTATCGAGTTTATCCCAACGCGCATGAACGAGAATGTTTTCTAATTTCAAGTCATTGTGCGTTAAACAGCAAGGACTCCATTCACATGCTAAGTCGGCAATAGCTGATTCTAAAATTTCGTAGCGTTGGTTAAGTACATAAAAGTCAAGTCCGGATTGATCCATTTCTCCAAACATCTCTGGTGTGACAAACCCCGCTCCCTGCGCTGGATTAAAAAATTCATAGCGAATTGCGCCATCTGGAGCAGTCGTCATAAAATTACGATATTCACGACGGTTGTATGTACTGCGATGTAGTGCTGCTAAGTTACTACCTACCGTAGCTGCTATCGTTTCGGGGTAAATACCCTTATCCCAATAAAAACTGCCTAATTCTTCGTAATCATCAAGATAATTACGAACCAATATTGAATTTTCTTCATCGAAATGCACCACCGTACACGACAGCGCAGTAATATTCCTCAACACTGGAAACGCAAGGGTTAACTGGTGCTGAAGAAGTTCGTTAAACAGTGAGTGAGGAATTTCATTATTCAAACCGCGTTCTTGCTTGACTAGGAGCTTTTGCCCTCGTTGGGTAACAACAAAATTACGATTCTTACAATTTGGCAATTGAGAATCAAATAAAGCTCCATCTTCTAAGCTAAACAGACCTGCGACTTGCAGGTACTGGATAACGTTGTGTGAAGACAGTGAAAAGACCATGTACTAGTTCCTACCTAAATTATTGCAAAACTCAAAAACACAACAGCGAGCAAAATACTAGTTGTAATTGTCACTATCTACTAATATCCGATTTGTGCTAGCAAGACTTGCCAAAATGGCAATAAAGCCTTTACTTTTTCTTTAAATAATGCTCATCAGAGCCTTTAAATCTTTAAATAACATCAGAACAATTCGCCAACGAGCGCATGTTCACGAGTTACATTTTTTATTTAGTTCTGCTCTAAATCAATAATAAACATATCTGTAAATTTACCCAACATCTACACAGTACATAAAAACTTAGTTGAATTCCGGATAGGTTCAATGTTTTTTAATGGGAATTTTTAATATGTTACTTTAATCGCCCGAAATCCTTATTAATTAAGCTTTTTACCCAAATATGATTATGATTCAAGGCGCCATACTGAGGCTTACATCATAATATTTTTTTACAAGTAAAGGCTTTTTTGTAACTTTTGTAACAATTTGTTCTGAAGGGATAAAAATATGCTTGATATGATTTTTAAATCAACTTACTAATATTCATGACTTAAGTAAAAGTTTGTCTTGTGGAGCGGGCATCCTTGCCCGCCCTAGATATTAGGACTCCCATCCCACAAGAAGTTAAGTAGAAGCTTTAAAAAGCTGACTTGCGATAACTAGAAGTGTTACAACTCCCAAAACAGTCATTAAACCCGCAGGCATAAATTTACGTGTTTTTTGTAATCTCAAAGCAAAAACTATGACTAAAATACCCGTAATAACCCCGGCAAAGACAAAACCATAGCTTTGTCCTTGAAGTTGGAGTATACCAGCGATAATTAGTAGTAAGCCACTGATGGCGCCGCTAATTAGGGAAATTTTACTTCCTGCTTGCTTGTAGCCAATAATGCCACCAACAATTGATAAAATACCGTAAGTAAACGTGATAATAGTAGCTAAGTTCATTCGTGAATCCTAATAATGGACAATCAAGCAATCGCCAAAGTGCAATATCTCCAACGTCAAGCAGCTTCTCTTTTAATTTATCAGTCTGTGTTAACAGGAGAAGTCGGAGGCGCCTTTTTAGATTTGCTGCAAGCGATACGTTATAAAGAAGCTGATGCACGCAGTTGTTTGCAAGCTTACGGCAATTACTTTAAATCGCTGGCAACGCTAAATCAAAATTGGGAAGATTATTTAATTCTCAAAATTTTACGCTCAGATAACCCTTTCTCGAAGTTAGCGCAGCAGCAAGATATAGAAAGTTTACCAAGCGCATTAATTGCCGCAGTGGAACATGACTTACAAATACTCCAAACGCTTTATGAATGTAGTTGTGCAGTGTTAAGCGAATGGGTGCAGTCTGTTGCCCATCTTCCTGTATCGCCAGTTATATGGTATGTGGAATCAGATAATGTTGAAACTGTAGAGACGCGACATGTCGCGTCTCCACATGTCGCGTCTCTACAACAATTTGAAAACTGGGCAGATGCGACAGAAATGTTAGCTTCTTATTATCGGCAATATGGCACAGGATTATTTGCTGAATATAAAGCTTTGCGCTGGCAAGCTAATAACTTTGTTGGTATTCAAAATCCTGACTCGGTTAAAATTAGTGAATTGGTTGGTTATGAGTTACAGTATGAGGCTTTATTAAAGAATACAGAGTTTTTACTAGCTGGAGTTGGCGCCTTACATGTTTTGTTATATGGCAGTCGTGGTTCTGGAAAGTCGTCTTTAGTCAAAGCTTTATTAAACGAGTATTGGGAACGGGGGTTAAGATTGCTCGAAGTCGCAAAATCTGAGTTGAAGGATTTACCTATGATTGTCGAGCAGTTGCGTTCTGTGCCGCAAAAATTTATTGTATTCGTTGATGATTTATCGTTTGAAGATGACGACGATGCATTTAAAGCGCTTAAAGTCGTATTAGAAGGTAACTTGACAGCGCGTGCTAAGAATGTAGTGGTATATGCTACATCAAATCGGCGCCATTTGATTCGTGAGTATTTTGCTGACCGACCAGCACCACGTGATAACGACGAAGTTCATGCTTGGGATACGATGCAAGAGAAACTATCCTTTAGCGACCGTTTTGGTTTAACTTTGACGTTTGAAGGCGCCGACCAAAACACTTATCTTAAAATAGTGAGGCATTTAGCAACACTTGCTGGAATTAATATCGATGATAAAGATTTACAGTATCAAGCGCTACAGTGGGCAACTCGGCATAATGGACGCTCAGGAAGAACCGCGCGACAGTTTGTCGATTACTTAAAAGCTGATATAGCAGTGTTTGGAGATAAAACTTAAACACGCACCCGAAAGTGTATACACAAGTAAGTATTCCATTTTTTTGCGACATGAAGTAAAGTGTTATACTCACACTTTCCTTATCTCGCTTTTCAGTGCATGTAGAATATATATAAAATCTCGCAGGAGAAACCAATAGTCAATCATATTCATCCAACTACTACCTACGACTCGCGCACACAATTAATATGCAGCCAGCAGTGTCAAGCAATCGATTTCTTATAGGTACAATTGCATTTGTTCTCAGTTTTGGGCTGAGTCTTATTTTTAAGTGGAATTTCGGTGAAGCCGTTTTTACCGGAATAATCACCGTAATGGCAACTTATATTGCTGCCTTTTGTGTCGATAAAAGGCGCCGAAATTATGAAATGCTAATTCTTGAATCTTACAGAAAGCGGATTCGCGAACTCGAAGGTGTAGAAGCTAACTTTATTGCCGAAATTAACCAATTAGAAAATCACCGTAATATATTATACAACGAAACCAAGCAATTACAGAGTCAAATCAGCGAGCGTCGTAACCAACGCGAAATTCTTAACCGCGAGTTAGGTAGTTTTGTGGGACAGAAAGCCGCACTTGAAACGACTTATAATAGATTGCAGCATGAAATAGAGAATATTGAAAGAAGTAAAATAGAGTTGCATAACTCATTTGCTGCTGAAAAGCGTAAGCAAGATTTGAATGTTAGTGTTTGCCGTGCCGAAATTACACAGTTACAAATACATATAGCAGAGCTAAAGAAACAAAAAGAAGAATTTGAAAATAATTTAACTTTATTAGAAAGACTAAAACCACAACTCGAAGAAAAGCTGCATGAACTGCGGGTACAAATTCAAGATTTAGAAGTAAAAGAAAATCATAAAAACAGTATAATATCAGAAAAATCTAACGAGCGTAAAACATTAGATTCTAAAATTAAATCTCTTCAAACCAAACTGACTACAAAGCAAGAAGAGTTAAAAACTTTACAAGACCAAATATCATTACTGCAAGACGAGCGAAACTTGTTACAAACCCAAGTTTGGGAACTTTTGCAGGAAACAGAAAAACTTAACCCAGAATATAGCATTGAAGATAATCATAATATATATGATAACGGTGTAGAGCCAGAAGCAGAATTTCCATTTTCTGATTTACTCGGAATTATAGAACCAGTATCAACTCAAAATATTCAATCAGAAAATGAAATAGTTGAATTGTCAGGAGAATGGGATAATTTTAGGCGCCAGTTAAACCAAAGCGAGTTTTTAGTATTAAAAGCTATATTAGAACAAGAAAATCCTAACCCTTCAATTAAACAAATAGCAGAAGAGAATATTACAATGCCAAGCTTGTTAATTGATGCGGTCAACGAGTTAGCGAGTAATACAATTGGTGAGTTGATAATTGAAACCACTTCTGAGTATCCCAAAATATATGTAGAACACATCGAAAATGTTCGTATCATAATAAAAGCAGACTGTACGGCTGCTACCGAAACACACTTCGCCTAATTATGTTAGAACTAGCGTAAAATAAAATATGGCAGATTTTTAATAGACCTGCATAATAGAGGTTTCAAATGGCAAAAGTTAAACTCCCAAAAAAAATATCTATTGGCTTGATAAATTCTTTGGGTGCGGGGGTAGTGCCAAGAGAAGGGGTTGAGCATATTGCAGTGGGACGAGAAAAAGAACTTCAAAGTCTTATCCAAAATCTTGATGATATGGCTGAAGGAGTAGCGGCTTTTCGTTTTATTATTGGTAATTACGGTTCTGGTAAAAGCTTTTTGCTGCAACTGCTTAGAAACCGTGCGATGGAACAAGGTTTTGTCGTTGCAGATGCTGACTTATCATCGAGTCGGCGCCTAGCTGGAAGTAATAACGAAGGACTCGCCACTTATCGAGAAATGATGAGTCATCTCGCTACAAAAACTCGTCCTGATGGTGGCGCCTTAGTTTCAATATTAGAAGGTTGGATAAACAAAATTCAGCAAGAAGTCGCTTCAACTTCTGGAATGCGTCCTAATGATGAAGGGTTTGACGACAAAGTAGAAGACAAAATTCGCGAAGTCGTGCAATATATGGAAGACTTAGTTCACGGCTTTGATTTTGGTAGCGTCATTAGTGCATATTGGCGAGGTTACCGTACTGATGACGATAATTTGAAAAATTCCGCACTTCGGTGGTTACGTGGCGAGTTTACCACAAAAATCGAAGCTAAACAAGCTTTGGGTGTGCGTGTAATTATCGATGATGAAAGTTGGTACGATTACATCAAACTTTTAGCCAAATTTGTCGCCGAAATTGGTTATAAAGGGTTATTGATAATGCTTGATGAAGCTGTGAATTTGTATCAAATCCCTACAACTGTGACGCGCGAGAAAAATTACAATCGTTTATTAGGGATATTTAATGATACGATGCAGTGTAAAGCCGAGCATTTGGGTGTATTAATTGGTGGAACTACGAAATTTTTAGAAGACCCAAATAGGGGACTGTTTTCTGACTTAGCATGGCGCCGACGTACAAAAGAAAGTCGGTTTGTTGAAGCTGCTGGTGTGCAAGAATTTTTAGGTCCAGTTATTCGTTTAAACCCACTGAGTGAAGATGAGATTTTAAAGCTATTGCAAAAAATCGCTGACATTCATGCATCGAATTATAATAGTACTGCTTTGGGTATACGCGAATGTAAAAGCTTTGTCAAAGAAATAGTTAACCGTTTAGGCGCCGATGCACTATTAACTCCTGGTGAAATAGTTCGTGACTTTATCAGCATTTTAAACATTATGCATCAAAACCCGCATCTAAAGTTTGAAGACATTATTCACGGAGATAACTTTAAACCAACTGTTGCGGGAGTTGATGCACATGAAAGTGATACGGATGTCGCCGAGTTTAGTTTGTAAGGTGGGCTTCGGCCCACCTTACGCTACTCATTCATATTACGATAAGTCGCAACAGCCGAAGGAGAAACACGGTTCAAATAACGGAATATCCAATACTTAAAAATTGTATCTAAAATCACAGGGAATGTTGCGATGAATAAAAAGATAAAACTGTGATTTCCCGGCAGTCCCCAGTGACGCGAAATACCTTCTAAAATCACTTCCCAACCGTGTGGGGAGTGGAAACCAACAAAAATATCGGTAAACAGAATAATAATAAACGCTTTGGCACTATCGCTTAAACCGTAAACAATGTGGTCAAAGAAATCTTTTAAAACGCCAATTTCACGCTTGCTAACCACTAGAAGCCAAGTAAAAGCAACTACAGAAATCATATCTGAAAACACATTTTTAATTGCGTTAGAGCTTTCAACGCGGTACTCTTCAGCTAGTTCGCGCGCTTCTTCTTGAACCTTTTCTTCCATCTCGGTCGCGGACATTGGTGCTATTAGACCAACTAAGCTTTGAAATTTAATTCTTTCTTCAAATCTTTCGAGTTCTGTTAGTGCTTCTTCTTCCATTTCGTAATTTATGAAAACCCTGACGCTTTCATTGTTACGAAGATGGTCTACTATGGGACCAACTATAAAGGCTTTTGATAATTGATGTGTTAAAATTGGTACTATAATTAATAATAAAATAAACCTAACTGATATTATGGTACGACGCTGCGCTTTACGGAAATTTTGAACAACATCTTGTTCTGCCGTTGGGTCTAACTCAACCTGCAACCGACCGATAGTACCTAAAATCGAACGAGGTAAAACTCCGGTTGTATTAGTTTTACCGCGTGTTGGATTAGTTGATTCTCGAATTTCAAGATTTCTTAACCCTGGTTGAGAAAACGCTGTTTCTGTTTGTGCTATGTGTGAACCAAAAAGTGCCGGAGGTGCAATTATCTCATTATCAGTATCAATATTGATATATTTTGCTGTAATTTCATCAATAATTTTTAACTTCGTTAATACCTGTTCGGGATTAACTAATTCTACCCCATACATGACGGCGCCACGAGTATTCGACTCGTTAAAAAAGAAGCGACTTGAATTAAACTCAGTGAGTCTCATTCTCACGAGCCTTAATTGTTTTCTAAGGAAGGACTCAAAGTAGTCATTTACACTGCTTCTTTCGCTTTGATCAATGCTTATTTGACTACCATTAAAATGTTCATCTTCAATTTGCTTGATATACAAAGCTGCTTGGTAAGCTTCTTCTAAAGAACGTGCTGGTGTTTTTAAATACCACTTATAAAGTGATACCAAGTAAGCATAAACTTTTTGAGAGATACTAAGGTTATTCATTGCAGGCAACTATAAGCGCATTATAAGCGTAATTGATTAACCTAGGAGAGTGCATAGGAGTTATACTAACAGATTGACAAGGAGGCAGTTTGTGATTTTTGATTTGCTCTGGGTACATGGTCCAAGTCGCAGCGGAAAAACCACTCGCTTAGTCGAGCAGTTTTGCCTTTGGGTGCAAGGCGCCTCGACCATTAATGAAACATTTTATACTAAAAGTACAAGTAAAAAAAGTAGTATTAATACCCCGAAGCGTTTATTTATTCATCCAAGCGAACCAGGAGTTTTGGTGTTTGCGGCGAATAATGAAAACAGGAGTGAATTGGCAGATAAAATTGTCACAGCCACACAGGGTAAATACCCCATTCGCGTCAAGACACCTTTGGCATTTTTTCAAGAAGAAGTAGTATTATTTTTTCCTTTGTTGGTAGAGTTGTTGAATTTAAAAGCACAGTTTCCGGTGCGGTTACGTCCAGAGACTGAGCAAGAGTTAGCGAGAAGGTTATGGCGCCCACATTTAGATGACGAAGTGTTACGACGTGCAGGTGTGAATGAGTATCGTTTTGTGCGTCGAGTTATCGACTTAATGCAGTTAGCAGCAGTGAGTGGGAATAGATGTGAGGATATAACGAGTTTATTAAGTGAAGGGTTAGGAAATGCGACTAATTTGGAACCCGAATTTTATTCAGAGTTAATTATAGAGTGGCGTGACTGGTGTAGAACGCGCGGTTTTTTGACGTATGGAGTAATTACAGAGCTTTTTTGTCAGCATTTACTACCGAATGAAAGTTATCAACGGCGCCTGCGAGAGCGGTATCAGGCGATAATAGCAGATGACGTTGGTGATTATCCGGCTGTGGCCCGTGATTTATTTGAGGTGTTGTTGGATAAGGGAGCGATAGGCGCCTTTAGTTATAACCCTGATAATATAGTACGGTTAGGGTTAGGCGCCGACCCAGTTGACCTAGAACTATTAGCAGAGCGTTGTCGAGTCGAAATATTAACACCCCCATCAAATATAGGTTTGGGTGATGCACTTACAACACAAATGATGGAAGTAGTTAGTGAGCCAATGACATTGCTAAACTTTCCTGATAATATTAAGTCAATTCAAACAACATCGCGAGCTTCGTTACTCCGTCTAACAGGCGATACAATAGTCTCATCTGTTAAATTAAAGCAAGTAGAGCCAAAAGATATTGTGATAATTGCACCTGGTTTAGATGCAATTGCAGAATATACTTTGACAACTATTCTCAGCAAGCAGAATATTCACGTTAACTTATTAAACAACCAAAGACCTTTAATCGCATCACCTTTAATAAGGGCATTACTGACACTAATATCCTTAATTTATCCTGGAAACGGGCGCCTGGTTGACCGAGATGCAGTAGCGGAGATGTTAGTAATATTGAGTCGAGGCAACTTAGCATCTAGAAGTAATAGCTCTGCTATAGAAAGTTTAGATAACAACATACAAGACAACCAACTGGCAACCCCTCACTATCCACATATCGACCCAGTACGTGCAGGTTTAATAGCAGACTACTGCTTCGTCCCACACCCTGATGCACCTAATTTATTACCACCAACAAGTTTCGACCGTTGGGACAGGTTAGGTTACGCAGCAACCAGAGCATACGAGCAAATATTACAATGGATAGAAACACAACGAAGCAGACAGCAAGAACGTGTAATACCCAGTCCCATATCATTACTATATGCAGCCATAGAGAAATTTTTTCTCAACGTCACAAATTTACCCTACGACCAAATCACAACACTGCGGGAATTACTAGAAACAGCACAACACTACTGGGAAATTGATACTAGACTGCGAAGCCAAAAACCAGGAGAAGATGGAAGCAAGACACAGCAACTAACTTTACCAGTTTTTAATGCTCCATTTGCCACAAATTCCACAATTGCAGAATTTATACAACTATTACGACGTGGAACAATAGTGTCATATCCTTATCCAGTTCGTCCAGTTGGCCCAGCAGCAAACGCAGTCACAATATCAACAATATTTCAGTACCGTTCAAGTCGTAAAGCGCACAAATGGCACTTTTGGCTAGATGCGGGTTCATATTTATGGGCAAAAGGTGGTGCAGCAACATTATACGGCGCCAACTTATTTCTACGCGATAGATTAGGTCAACCTTGGACAGCAGAAGACGAAACCCTCGCAGAAAACCAACGAGTCAAACGCATTTTAGCCGACCTACTCGCGCGCGTTCAAGACCGACTATATCTATGTCACAGCGAACTAGCAGTAAACGGTACTGAACAACTAGGCCCTTTACTACCCCTAGTCAACGCTTCCCTACCACTTACCAATGAAACCTAATAAATTATCTTGTAATAAATTATCTTGTGGAACGGGCATCCCTGCCCGTTACTAATTATTAACCCCTAACCCTAATGCCATGTAAATGAGTAATTCTTACCACAGAGACACAGAGTACACAGAGAGATTGGCGCCGACTCCCAAACATTAATAACACCGACCAATAGTGTCAGTACAAAATCTGGCACAAACAACCAACAATAGTAATCTCGCTTATAGTAATTTAATACCTATAAGCGCGGTGGAAGTATCCACATCTACCATCTAAACTGAGGATATTAGCCTCAATTATATCTGGAGGTGCTGCAACATGGTACAACAAGTAACAGAATTTGATACCGCCGACGATTTGGACTTTTACCCAGAGAGCGACGGTAAACCGATGGCAGAGAATACGATACAGTTTCGTTGGATTGTTTTAATTAAAGAAGGCTTAGAAATATTTTTTGCATCAGTTTTAGATGTATTTGTTGCTGGAGACTTATTATGGTATCCAGTTAGAGGTAATAAATATATAAAGTGTGCGCCAGATGCAATGGTAGTCTTTGGTAGACCAAAAGGTGATAGGGGTGCATATGTACAGCACCGTGAAGGTAACGTGGCGCCGCAAGTAGTATTTGAAGTTCTCTCACCCGGCAATAGAAGTGCCGAAATGAAAAGAAAGTTTAACTTTTACCAAAAATATGGAGTCGAAGAATACTATATTTATGACCCGATTAAAAATAATCTACAAGGTTGGTTACGCTCAAATCGCATATTAAAACCAATTGCGAATATAAATAACTGGACAAGCCCGCGTTTAAAAATCAAGTTTGTGTTAACACCTGCAACACTTGAAATTTATGAGCCAAACGGTGAAAAGTTTTTAACTCCCGTAGAATTAAAACAAGAAACTATACTTGAACGGCAGCAGCGTCAACAAGCAGAACAACTTGCTCAACTCGAACGGCAACAGCGTTTACAAGCTGAACAACAGGCTCAACTTGAACGACAACAGCGTGAACTCGAACGGCAAGCAAGATTGGATGCAGTGCGTCAATTACTACAAATGGGGTTGAGTGTGGAACAAGTTGCACAAGCACTGTCATTAACTATAGAAGAAGTGCAGCAAATAAGGTAAGATTTACTTTTTTGTGATATGCCTAAATGCAACGCGCGCGATACCTCTAGATAGTTTCTCTGTGTACAGACCGAATTAATTCGGTCTGTACGTGTTTCTGTGGTAAAAAAATTAAACCACAAAGGACACGAAGAACATAAAAAAAGAAAAAGTTATTGCAGGAAAGTCACAAACGGGCATTTAGTTGTCTTTGATTTTACGGTAAAAGTGTTATTGGGTAGGCGCCGTATTTTGGTAATAAAATTTAAAAATCTTTTTTGCAATGAATTTTGCTTTGTGAGTTGGTCTAGAAACTTGGTATTATCATAGTAATGTTCAAGTGAAAGAAGTTGTAAATCTTCACTAACATGGGCAACGCTAACTCCGATAATTTCAATAGTTTCACCCGTAGGTTGATAATTTTTATACTTACCTTCAAAATGTCCCCAATGGCGCCACTTAAAGGTAATTAATGGTGGTGCTGAGTAAACTTCTAGCACTTCCCACAAAAATCCATTTGGGAATGCATTATGAAACAGCTTTGTGGATGTTTCAAAGTTTTCTTCAGAAGCTTTGTAGTATGTCGTGTCACCAATTAATAATTTATAAGTACCTGATTGTACTATATCGTTAACTGTATAACTGGCGCCTCCATTGGTACTCATGCGAAATTTGTCAAAACAAATTATATCAGGCGCCAAAGATGGTACAGTTCAACTATGGAATATTAATACATGTAGCTGTATCAAAACCTTAAATACAAATAATGGTACAGTATGGTCACTAGCCTTTAGTTCAAATGGATTAATACTTGCTTATGGCGCCAATAAAAAAATAAATTATCCGTTACATCCGTTACATCCGTTGCCAAAGTACACAATTTGATTGCGTCCTTGAGATTTAGCGGTATATAACGCTAAGTCACTTTGCTCTATCAATGTTGCTGGCTCGGTTTCTGGTGTTGGTATAATGCTCGCAAGTCCAATACTTAAAGAAACGTATGGCGAAATTGATGATTTCGCATGTGGTAATTGTAATTTCTGCACGCTTTGTAGCATATTTTCGGCAACAATCATGCTTATAGAGATATCTTTATTTGGTAAAATAACGGCAAATTCTTCACCCCCATAACGAGCTACTAAGTCATCTATATCTGTAGTAACACAACTTATCACTCGCGCGAGTTGACGTAAACATTCATCACCTGCTTGATGCCCATAAGTATCGTTATAAGCTTTGAAGTAATCAACATCACATAGCATTAATGATAAAGGATGTTGCGCTTGGATTGCTCGATGCCACTCTTGTTGAAAGTGGTTATCAAAACTACGACGGTTTGGAATTAAAGTTAATCCATCTATATTCGCTAATTTTGTTAATTCCTGATTTATTTGCTTAATACGTTGATTATTACGTATTAAATTGTCAAGTAGTAAACTGATAGCAGTTCCTAGTAGTAAGCCAACTATAAAGAGGCTAATTGTAAACTTATTAATAACACTTTCGCCTTCTAAATAACCTAACCGAGGAGCAACAACGCTCAAAACCTGAACTCTTACACCTGTAATATCAATTAAGTTAATGTAACCTGCAATAAATTCGTGGTTAATAACCTTAACAACTGGCAGAGATTGAAAAATCAATTGATTGCCCTTGTTATCAACTTTATTATTAAGCTGCTGAGTTAGTAGTGTTTGCGGTACTTTATTATCTGTAGCCTTTAAAAGACTTAATTTCACATTGCTATAACGCTCAAATTGTTCTAAAACAGATGTATTTAGGAAACGACCAACTATAATTGTCCCGCGCGATGGTCCATGTCCATTACTAGTAAGAATAGGTCGAGTCGCAAGGAGTAATACTCCACGTTGGGTCATCAAAAATCCTAGGTTTCGACTAGCACTTAAGGTTTTGCCATGAGTATTATGTAACCAGGATAAGGTTTGATTATTAAGTAAAGTATTACTTTCTTGTTTGGTTAAAGTCTCTAACTGTTGTTTTTTATTGTTTAGCCAATCTAAGTGAATTGGATTTCCCTGTTGGTCTAAGATGCCAAACAAGTCAATAAAGGCAGGAGCTAATCCAGCATAACTATAATTATCGCTGTAAAAATCAGGATTACGATTTATGATGTAATTGTACATCTCGTTCCAAGTAGATTCGCTTCTGGCTTTTGCATCTAGCCTATTGAGTTCATCTGTCAGCCCCGCAGCAACACGAGATAGTTGTTGCTCCATTATACTTTGTTCAAGTAGGGCAAATCGGTTTAGAACTGGATAACGAATTCCAATCGAAATCAACAGTAGTACTAAAAACAAAGTGATGTTACATGAAAAGAAAACAGTTAAACGTTGGTTCATGGGCAAATTAAATACTGTTATAACTTGATTACCTAAATTTAACCAAAATCTAAAATAATAGAGAAATCAAGTCTTAGAAACCGGGTTTCTTTGTCGATAACCTTTGATAAAAATGAAGATTTTGCGCGAGATTCCCGGTTTCTTGTTAGCTTACTAGGGGGTAAAATATGGCTGTTACTAACCCACAGCCTCAATTGAAACGTGAGTTAGGAGTATTCGGCGCCACCTTTATGGGTTTGGGGTCAATAGTTGGTACGGGGGTGTTTGTTAGTATAGGTATTGCAGCGGGAATAGCAGGGCCTGCGGTAATAATAGCAATAGCAATAGGCGCCTTGGTAGCAACTTTTAACGGACTCAACAGCGCACAGTTAGCAGCAAGTCATCCGGTAAGTGGTGGTACTTATGAATATGGGTACAGATACTTAACTCCAGCGTTTGGGTTTACAGCAGGTTGGATGTTTTTGGTCGCAAAAACAGCTTCAGCAGCAACAGCAGCTTTAGGTTTCGCTGGATATTTAGTTAATATTCTAGGTTTAAGTTCAACCTTGATTGTTCCAATTGCTTTTGTGACTGTAGCAATTATGACTGTAATTGTTCTCAGTGGAGTAAAGCGCTCGAATTTAGCTAACACTGTAATAGTATCTGTAACGTTATTATCTTTAGTGTTTTTTATTCTGGTGTGCTTACCCCGTGCAATTACAGAAGGAGCAAGTAATTTATCACCAACATTGAGCGAAGTTTCTTTACCGAATATACTTCAAGCTAGCGCGCTGATGTTTGTAGCTTACACAGGTTATGGACGTATAGCGACAATGGGAGAAGAAGCCAAAAACCCACGGGTAACTATTCCTAAAGCTATGATTGTTTGTTTATTACTAACAATGTTGTTGTATATAACAGTAGCAACTGTAGGTATTGGTGCAGTCGGAGTAGATGTATTAAGTCAAACTAAAACGGCGCCATTAGAAGCAGCAGTTCGTAGTGTAGCAGGAAGTGGCGCCAGTGTAGTCTTAGCAATAGGCGCCATGACAGCAATGTTAGGTGTACTATTAAATTTAATACTAGGATTATCGCGCGTATGGTTAGCAATGGGGAGACGCTTTGATGCACCCAGATTTTTAGCACGTTTAAACCAACAGCAAACAACACCACACTATGCAGTAATATTAGTAGGCGCCACAATAGCGTTATTAGTATTATTAGGTAACGTAAAAACAACCTGGTCATTCAGTGCATTCAGCGTATTAATATACTACGCAATTACCAACTTTGCAGCATTAAAACTCTCACCTCAAGAACGACTATATCCCAAATGGATAGCCATCTTAGGAATATTATCCTGTTTATTCTTAGCATTCTGGGTAGAATCATCAATTTGGCAAATTGGCATAGCATTAATAATCGCAGGTTTAATTTGGCATAAAGTTAGACGCGCGGTATTAAATTGAATCCCCCCCAACCCCCCTTAATAAGGGGGGGCTAAGAACACCCTGTTAACTATTAAAATTATCATAAGAGAATTAAGAACACCCTCTTGTCTCCCCCTTACTAAGGGGGGTTAGGGGGGATTTCCTAAGTAAATTTAAATAGAAAAGACTAAAAACCATATAAAGCAATTAAGATAAAAGATATCACAGCTTTAACAGCGAAAAGTCGAGCGAATCGGAAATTGCTTGGCGCCATATAGTAAAATAAAATGGAGTTTAAAAAATGGCTTATAGTGATTTTACATTAACGAAGTTTAAAAAAGCTTTTGACATTCGTATTGACGAGGAAACTAACTTATTTGCAAACGTACAACCAATACAGCCTACAGAAAAATTAGTAGATGCATTAGAAGAAAGTGCTGAATTAGCTTTAGCAATTAATACCGAAAAAGCGCGTTCAGAAATGATTATTACACCAATTTTATTAGAGATAAGACGTAGGGCAAAACATCAAGTTAGTTTGTTTTCTGGAACAAATTTTGATGTTGACCCTGTTCGAGGGCTTAATGGTTTTTGCGATTTCATAATTAGTCTTTCTAAAGAACAATTGACAATTAATGCCCCTGTTGTAATGATTGTAGAATCTAAAAATGAAGATATTAAAGGTGGTTTAGGTCAGTGTGCAGCGGCAATGTTAGCAGCACAATTATTTAATAAACAAGAAGAAAATCAAATTAAGACAATTTATGGTGCAGTCACAACAGGAGATATTTGGAAGTTTTTGAAGTTAGAAGACACAGATGTATTTATTGATTTAGACAATTATTACATCAAAGAAATAGATAAAATCATTGGTATATTATCTCAAAGTATTGAATGAATATGGCGCCAACGCACTCCAATGGCGGTTGTGCTAGCTTGATTACCTAAATTTAGCCTTTTATTTCAACAATTTTCCTTTTAACCTGCCCCTACCCTAGTTAAAGCATCTTCTGCCGCTGCTTTTTCGGCTTCTTTTTTATTCTTTCCTCTACCCTTACCATATACCTTACCTTCAACCACTACTTTTGCCAAAAACAGTGGTGCATGTGGTAATCCACTCTCATCGACTGTTGTATACTTAGGAGGATTCTTAGAAACATTTTGCTGTACCCACTTTTGAAATCGATTTTTTGAATCAACATCAGAACGAGATGTAACAACGTTTTTAGGAACTGCGTCAAAAAGTGGTTCAATAATCTTTTTAAGCGCCTTAGTGTCACAGTCATTATCAAGATAATAGGCGCCGACAACAGCTTCAAATGTACTACTAAGTAAATTCTCATTATAAAAACCACCTTCTCGGATAGTTCCCTTACCTAAACGCATCCGAAAATCTATACCAACTTCAAGAGCAAACTTAGCCAGTTGCTTCTCATCAACCAACGCAGAACGTCTCCGAGTTAACTCATCCTCACTTTTATCTGGAAAACGATGAAATAAATATTGCCCACTAAGAAAATTTAATATCGCATCACCTAAAAATTCTAACCGCTCATTATGCTCTCCGGCGCCTGGGTTTTCATGAACATATGAACGATGAGTAAGCGCGTGACGCAATAACTTTTCATTCCGAAACCTTAACAATTCATGCATTTGATTCAAAATTTGACCTAATATATATACTAGTAGGGTGGGCACTGCCCACCATACGACTGACAGACTTTTCAGACTGTAATACGATTAAAAAACAAGATATTTAGAATTCAAGTAGATGACAATTAAATTTAAGCCAGAAATAACTGATTATCCTTCATAATAATTTTGCCATCACTTACAACAGCCTCAATAAACTTCTTAAAACGTGAAAACTTAATACCATTATCTGTACGAATACAGTGACAACCTTGGTATGAAGGAAAACTTTTACGCATTAAATCATTAATATAACCTAATCCTGTAGATTTATTTTGACTTAACGCGGTTTGAACTGCCCTAATTAAATATTTAATAGCCTCACGATAACTAAGTTCAGACAAGGTAGACCCTCTGTAAAATTAACTAATCTTACATATACTACAAATTGATTTCAGTCTCAGTTATAGGATTCTGAGTATCCCGAATAGTGTCAAGTCAACCTGTTCGACAAACGTTTAGTAAAAAGTTAAAGCTAGTGGCGCCAACTTCATCCTAGACATTTAGCAAACGGGATGACCGGGCACTACGCAGGATACCCAGAATCCGACAACTGAGACAACAATCAGCTTTGAAGCTTACGCTTGAGAGTAATTATTTTGCTGTCTAATATAGACAATATTCATACTCATATAAGCTTGTCAATACCATTTACATAATCTTTATATAATGGAAGGCGCCGCTTTAAATTTGTATCAAGGACGGGCAGGATGCCCATTCCACAAGAGTTATATAAATTATAGTCTAAATTTACTATCTCTAGTTCCAACTGCGAAAATTACAAATTTTCAGGATTAGGTTTGGAGAGAGGTTTTAATATTTAATAAAAAGCAAATGGCTACCTAAGATATTATAGATAAGCGCAATCAAAAATTAGTAGACCAAATCAAGTGCATACTCGACTCATCCGAAGTAGCGCATTTTGCGGTAGGTTACTTTTTTCTCTCCGGCTTCACGAAGATTGCAGAACGTCTTACCAAATATTAAAGAACTACGCTTATTAATTGGCAATACTACCAACCGCGAAACTATCGAACAAATTGCCCCAGGATACCGTAGATTAGAATTAATTGAAGATAAAATTGAAGCGCAAAAATACCCAAAGCGCGCGGAAGAAAAACGGATGGCATCGGAAACAGCAGCTAATATCCGCTCTAGTATCGAACTAATGGACTAAACTGATGAAGCTGAGACGCTGGTTAAAAACTTAGTGCAGATGATTGAGGAAAAAAGGCTTCATGTTCGAGTTTATACTAAAAGTACTTTACATGCTAAAGCTTATATTTTTGACTATGGTACTGTTTACGATAACAAAGGTAGAGCCTTAGAACGTTCAGAAAAAGATATTGCTATAGTTGGTTCTTCTAATCTTACCTGTTGGTCGTGAAATCTTCTCTGTAAAGCACCATCCGAAGTAACCGTTGAGGTAATCACTATACTGGGAACTTTAATGCCTCTGCCATAAGTTATACTCACCAACACTTAATACTCAGCACTCAGCACTCAGCACTCATCACTCATCACTCATCACTATTCTGGTATGCTTAAAGCCGATAAGATAATTATTTAAGTTCATGCCAGCTTCTATTCAACCTACTATTACAGCTTTTCCCCTGACTGCAGTTGTTGGTCAGGAAGCTATTAAACTAGCTTTATTATTAGCAGCAGTTGACCCTGGACTTGGGGGAGTTGCTATTGCAGGTCGTCGCGGTACGGCAAAGTCTGTAATGGCGCGCGCTATTCACGCTTTGCTGCCTCCTATTGAAGTTGTAAAGGGGGGGATAAGTAATTGTGACCCTGAGCGTCCTGATGAATGGGATGATATTCTTGTGGAACAGGCATCTTGCCTGTTAATGGAGGACAGGCAAGAGTTAATGGAGGACAGGCAAGATGCCTATCCTACAGAGATAATTCCGGCGCCTTTTGTACAGATACCACTTGGCACTACTGAGGATAGGTTATTAGGTTCTGTTGATGTGGAAGAGTCGGTAAAACTTGGCGCCACTATATTTCAACCTGGTTTACTCGCAACTGCACATCGAGGAGTTTTGTATGTTGATGAAATTAACTTACTCGATGACCAAATAAGTAACCAGCTATTAACTGTATTATCTGATGGACGTAACCAAATTGAGCGTGAGGGTATTAGTTTTCAACACCCTTGTAGACCGTTGTTTATTGCAACTTATAACCCAGAAGAAGGAGACTTGCGCGAACACCTTCTTGACCGCATTGCTATAGTTCTTTCTGCTAGTGGTGTACTTGGTTTAGACCAACGTGTTGAAGCTGTAGAACAAGCTATATCTTACTCGCGTTCGCCTCAAGAATTTTTACAGCAGTACAGCGAAGATATTGATAGCATTAAAACTCAGATTATTTTGGCGCGCGAGTGGCTCAAAGAAGTAACTATTACTCATGAGCAAATAGCTTATTTAGTAGATGAGGCAGTTCGCGCACAAGTTCAAGGACACCGCGCGGAGTTATTTGCTGTACGAGTCGCAAAAGCTGCTGCTGCTTTAGAAGGACGTAATAAAGTTACAGCAGAAGATTTAAAGCGCGCGGTGGAATTAGTAATAGTGCCAAGAGCAACTGTTATACAAACACCACCCGACCAACCACCACCTCCTCCTCCCCCACCACCACCAACCGAAAATCAGGAAGAGCAAGAAGACCAGGAAGAAGAACAAGAACAAGAAGAAAACGAAGACCAAGAACAACCAGAACAAGAACCTCCAGGTATTCCCGAAGAATTTATCTTTGACCCAGAGGGAGTAATTCTTGATGATAGTGTGTTGTATTTTGCCCAAATGGCACAACGTCAAGGTAAGTCAGGAAGTCGTAATTCGATATTTTCTGATGACCGAGGACGTTACGTTAAGCCAATGTTGCCTAAAGGTAAAGTAAAACGTATTGCTGTTGATGCTACTTTACGTGCTGCGGCGCCATATCAAAAAGCCCGTAGAGAAAGACAACCAAATCGTAAAGTTATTGTGGAACAAGGTGATATGCGTTCCAAACGACTCGTTCGTAAAGCAGGCGCCTTAGTTGTATTTATAGTTGATGCATCTGGTTCAATGGCCTTAAACAGAATGCAGTCGGCAAAAGGCGCCGTTATGCAATTACTAACCGAAGCGTATCAAAACCGTGACCAAATATCATTAATACCCTTTAGAGGTGAACAAGCAGAAGTGCTATTACCTCCAACTCGTTCAATAGCACTTGCACGTAATAGATTAGAAAGATTACCTTGTGGTGGTGGTTCGCCATTAGCACACGGATTAACTCAAGCTGTACGTGTAGGAATGAACGCGCAAATGAGTGGTGATATTGGGCAAGTTGTACTAGTCGCAATTACTGATGGTCGTGGTAACATTCCGCTATCACGTTCATTAGGAGAACCGCAAGACCCAGACCGAAAACCTGATATCAAAGCTGAATTATTAGACATTGCAGGACGAATTCGCGCCCTTGGAATGCAGCTTTTAGTAATAGATACCGAAAGTAAATTTGTCTCAACAGGCTTCGCAAAAGAACTAGCAACTGTTTCAGGTGGTAAATATTATCACCTACCTAAAGCAACCGACCAAGCCATCGCCGCAATGACAAAAGGCGCCATTGCCGATTTAAGACGCTAAAATTTATAAATGTGATGTAGAGACGTGACATGTCACGTCTCTACAATGTAATGTAATTTATTAATCGCAATTACTAAAAATTTGGTAAGACAAGACTACTACCCTTTAAGCGTGGCGCCAATGATGGACCACACAGACCGTCATTTTCGGTATTTCATGCGGCAGATAACAAAAAAAACTCTGCTATATACCGAAATGGTTACAAGTGCAGCAATATTACACGGTGATAAAGAACGTCTATTAGGATTTTCACCCGAAGAAAAACCCCTAGTTCTCCAAGTCGGTGGCGATAACCCCGTACAACTTGCCGAATGTACGCGTATCGCATCCGATATGGGGTATGACGAAATTAATCTAAATGTTGGTTGCCCTAGTAGTCGTGTTCAAGATGGTAATTTTGGCGCCTGTTTAATGACAAAACCTTACAAAGTCGCTGACTGTGTAGCAGCAATGATTGCGGAGGCTAATATTCCTGTAAGCGTCAAGCACCGTATTGGTGTTGATGACATTGACTCCTACGAGCATATGGCAAACTTCGTCAGTATTGTTGCTTCTGCTGGGTGCCGTATATTTAATGTTCACGCCCGTAAAGCTTGGTTAAAAGGTTTAAGCCCAAAAGAAAACCGTGATATTCCACCTTTACGTTACTCAGATGTTCATCGCCTCAAAGCAGAATTTCCACACTTATTTATTGAAATTAACGGCGGATTTTTAAATTTAGAACAGGTTTGTACGCAATTAAAATCAGTTGATGCGGTTATGATTGGACGTGCAGCTTACGATAACCCTTATATATTTGCCGCTGCCGACTCACTAATTTACAGAGAAAAAACTGAGGTGCTAACACGTCATCAAATCGTAGAAGCAATGTTTCCCTATGTGGATAAATGGGCAGCAAAAGGATTGAAACTTAATAAAATCACTCGTCACATGCTGCAATTATTTGCTGGACAACCAGGTAGTCGCGCGTGGAAACAGCATTTAACAGAATATTCTTGCCGTGAAGGTGCATCATCACAAGTATTAGCACAAGCACTCGCTTTAGTACCAATTAAACAGCTTGAGGCAATTCATTAGTACTAGAAGTTTTGAGATTATTCTTTGCCAAAGAGTCAGCAATTAATCGTAAAACCTCAACTTGTTCTTCAGGCGCCGCTTGAACCACCATAGTTCGTAAACTAGCACCTTCGGTCTTTACGCCAAATAACTCACATAAATACCAAGTTCTTGCATCTTGGGGCAGTACTAGGAGTAGAGCAATAAGCTTCGCGGCTCCTAGGTCAGCTTTTCCATGACGAAAGCGCGAAAGAATAACTCTTGAAATGCCAGCATCAGCAGCTACTTTTGTCGCATTCAAATTGAAGCGGTTCATCATTTCGTCGAACAACTGCCAGTGCGATTCAAAATTTTCCTGCGTTATAAAACTTTGCATTTTTTATATTGTATAGTTATCTATACGCTGTATACTAAGCGATACAATAGAAAGTAGCGATATACGGCTAATCCAATCGTACCAAACGATTCACAATTTTGCCTAAATCGTCATTCAACATAAGTGGACAGTTTGAGAGTGTTTGTTAACAACCTCTTGTCCTCTTGCTGCCCCCAATTAAAAGCGGAAGGCGCTCAACATTTTAATAATCGTTAATTAACGTCTCCGTATTATTACCGCAAAATTTTTATTCGGCAAGTCAAGAGCGAATCATTATGCATTTCAGAAGGTGTCACTTATGAATACTACATCTACTAAAGATTTCAACAGAAACTCTGTTTCAGCTAAAGCGCGCGTTTTTCCAGCCAAAGAGCAACCAGGTAGATACTGGACTGGAAACAAGATTAGGAAATCCTCAAACACAAATATATCCTCTAGGAAAAATGATGGTGCGAAATTCCTAGAGGATAAACAAGACATCAATATATCCTCTAGGAAAATAGATGGTGTGGAATTCCTAGAGGATAAACAAGACACTAATATATCCTCTAGGAAAAGTGATGGTGCTGAATTCCTAGAGGATAAACAAGACACTAATATATCCTCTAGGAAAAAGCGGCGCCTAAAGGGTGATGGTAGTGGCTGTATATACTACCGAACTTCTATTAAAAATGGTAAAGAATATCACGAAGCCTACTTTCAGTATGAATTTTGGAAGAAAGGAGACTGCTTATCAAAATCTTCTAGGTATATTCCTAAGAAATTACTCAAGGTAGTTCAGGAATTAAATCAATGTAAGGCGCCTGTTCGGGAAATTTTGGCAGTTTTAGGAGAAATATAGTAGGGTGGGCACTGCCCACCTTACTATTGACGTGGTAATCGCAATCGAGATTTATTTAATCACCAAGTTCTGCAACTTGTGATTCTGGTAAACCTGTTATTTGCGCTACCTGTTCCACAGGCATTCCTTGCTTGAGCAAATTTGCTGCAACTTGCTTTAATTGAGACTCAGCATTATCAGCACGCTGTTTTTCTTGTTCGGCACGTTGTTTTTCAAGTTCTGCAATTTCTTCAGAGTTTGGTAATAACTGCCCATCCAAGGTTGCCCAGCGTAACCAAGTGATATTGTTTATACCTTTGTAGTCACCTTGCCATTTTACCAGTGCTAAACCAAGTACTTGACTAATTAGGTGACCTTGCGCGTTTGGATTTATAGGCTGATATGTTTGATATTGCCATGAAAATCCAGCTAAGTCGCTTGAGTTAAAAGGGTCGAACCAAAAATACTCTGGTACGCGCATTTGACGTTGGTAAACTAATTTCTTCTCATACTTATCTGCGGCAACTGTACCGTTAGAAATTAATTCAATAACAATATCCGGTGCCTTGCCTTCCTCCCAAACCAGCCAGCCAAGTCTTTCACCCTTTGGCACGTCAATTACTGCAAAAAAATCTGGCCCTTTAAAGTTGCGATTTCTAACTTGTGCCAAACTGTAATATACAAACATATTGCCGCCTACGTACCCATCTTTCCGTTGGTCAAGCCAAGGCAGTAAAGTGTCAATCAATAATTCCCTTTGCACTTTGTGCCTTTGAGATTCCATTGTCGCATTGCTATCATGAGGCAACTCAAACGCTCGCGGAGGTAAAGCAACACCAGTATCACCAATCATTTTTGTCATAAATCAACTCTTTTATCAAAATTAATGTACTATTAAATCAATACTAGAACTAAATTACTCATTAATTTTTGTAAAGAAGATAATAACCTTCTAGCAGTGCTGAAAATAACCTATTTTTATACATTTACTCTACTGAGATAAAATATGGCTACAAGTTTTTAAAGTTGTTTTTTAAGTATAAGCTTGCTGTAAATATTATCAATTAAGACTTGTTTCTGGTTTTCTGTCGCTCGAAATCAAGCCATAATTTGACATGAGAGCTATATTAGTGCAACCACAAAGATATTTATTACTCAATCAAATAGGCACCGAATTCTTGATTGTATTCTCCATTCCAAATTTTTAGTCCGTTTGCTTGTTCAACTATTTCTTTACAGTTATTTGGTAAGGCAATAGTATATTTTTGTAACTGTTGCCAATCGTTCTGACTTAAAATATCCTTATTGCGTAGTTCATTAATTAAATCTATACCTCCTTCCCACGGTACTACCACTGTTTGCTGCCAGTCGTTTGGATAGCTTATTAAGGGGGTTGGGGGGATTTATATTCTGAAATCAACATATATTTTTACCTTTGTTGAAATCGCATAAAAACGGCGCCAAATAAAATTCCAATTCCATGCGTCCAATAACCTATACTCCATTGATTAACACCGTTAGGTGGAATATCTAAACTACCTATTCCATAAAATAGTTGTTGGATAAACCACCAAAATAAATAGAAAAAAGCTGGTATTTCTACAGGAATAAATACAATTAGTAAAGGTAATACTGAATCTATTTTAACTTTAGGAAATTTATATATGTATGCTCCTAAGCACGCAGCTACGGCGCCGTTCGCTCCAATTAACGGTACTGCTAAATTTGGTTCTGCGAATACTTGTACTATACTTGTTAATATCCCCGCTATAAAATAAAGAGCTAAAAAGCGCACCGGAGAGAGTACTTTTTCGAGAGTGCTACCAAATACCCATAAAAACAGCATATTTCCCAATATTTGGGCAAAACTGCCGTGTAGAAACATTCCTGCTAGTAAGGATGTCGAATGTATTATGATGGCTATGCTTGCTGCTGCATTACCTGATGCGGTACTCGCCATTGCACCCGATATTTGTACTGGCGCCACTCCCCAAGCATTAATAAAATATCCTAGCTCTCCTCTTGGTTCGAGCTTTAGTTCGTATAAAAATAAAGCGATGTTTAAACCAATTAAGCTCAATGTCGCAAACGGCTTTGTGCGCGTAAACAAGAATACATTATCGCTAACAGGAATCATAAAGTTGAGTATGTCAATATTAAAATTAGATGTATCGCATTAATTAAAGCAAATGTTAGGAAGCACACTCGCACTTCGATACCAAATTATTAATAGCCTTGGGGGTGGTGGATTTGGTGAAACCTATGTTGCTTCGGACTCACAACTCCCTGGTACACCGCAATGTGTGGTTAAAAAACTCAAGCCTCAATCCAATGACCCTGAAACTCTACAAACTGCACGGAGACTATTTGATACTGAGGCACAGGTTTTATACAAGCTAGGTACTCACGAACAAATTCCTCAGTTAAGAGCTTATTTTGAGGAAAATCAAGAGTTTTACCTTGTGCAAGAATTCATTGAAGGTCATGACCTGAGTGTTGAATTGATACCAGGTAAAGTTTACTCCGAAGAACAAGTTATTTTACTTTTACAAGAAATTTTAGAAATCTTAAAATTTGTTCATCAAAATAAAGTTATTCATCGCGATTTAAACCCCCGTAATATTCTCCGTCACAAACACGATAGTAAGTTATTTTTAATTGATTTCGGCGCCGTTAAGCAAATTACTACAAATGTTGTAACTTCTCAAAGTCAAAAATTCACTGTCGCTATCGGTACTCCCGGATACATTCCTAGCGAACAAGCACAGGGAAACCCCAGATATAGCAGTGATATTTATGCACTAGGTATTATTGGTATTCAAGCTTTAACAGGTATACCACCCGAACAGTTAGAATACGATGAGTCTACGAATGAAATTATTTGGCGCCATCAAACAACTGTGAGTGATGAGCTTGCAACAATTCTAGATAAAATGGTACGGTACGATTTTCGTCAACGGTACCAAGATGCGAGTATGGCGCTACAAGCATTTAAAGATTTAAATAAAAGCCAATCATCTCAAGCTACAATTGCTGTTTCTCCCGCATCTCCAATTGTTCCAGTACAGCACCATATTCAGCCTGTTAATTATATTAAATTTTTTAAATCTATTAATATAAAAGCTATTGCGACTAAAACTATAACTGGAATAGCTTTGCTTGGTTGTGCGACAACAGTATATATGTTTGTTGCAAGTGCTATAAATTCTAATAATTCTGCTGAACTGTATAAACAAGCTAATACCTTATATGAATTGCAGCGTTATAATGATGCTTTAAATACATATCAAAAAGCGGTTGAAATTCGCGGTGACTATGGTGATGCTTGGTATGGTAAAGGTAAAGCTCTACATGAACTCAAACGATATCAAGATGCTTTATTAGCATACGATAAAGCTATTCAAATTTATCCAAATAATAAAGACGCTTGGAGAGGTCGGGGTTTTACTTTAGATAAGTTAAATCGTCAAAGTGAAGCTATTGCTTCATACGATAAAGCATTAACTATACAACAGAATGATTTTGAGGTATGGAATGCTAAGGGTGAGTCTTTAACTGATTTGAAACGTTATGATGATGCCATTAAGGCTTTTGATAAAGCTGTCGAGCTAAAACCAGATTATTATCAATCTTGGTTTAATAAGGGCAAAATACTCCATACCCTTAAACGTTATGATGATGCCCGAAACGCTTATGATAAAACAATAGAACTAAAACCAAGTTACGAAGCAGCTTGGTATAGTAAAGGCAATGCCTTAACAAATTTACAACGTTATCAAGACGCATTTAATGCTTACGATAAAGCCGTACAACTTAAACCAGATTATGCGGCTGCGTGGTTTTCTCGAAGCAACACGTTACTAAATTTACGACGATATCCAGAAGCTATTGACTCATTCAACCAACTAATAAAATATGACCCTAATAATCACGAAGCGTTTTCAACTCGCGGTTGGTTATTACATCAACAGCAACAATATGAACAAGCTGTACAATCTTACGATAAAGCAATAGCAATTAAACGCAACAACTACCAAGTTTGGTACAATCGCGGTAATTCACTATTTAGTCTTAAACGCTACGAAGATGCAGCAGCATCATACAACCGCGCGATTCGTTATAAACCAGATTATTACGAAAGTTGGTACAGTCGAGGAAACGCATTTTTTAATATGCAGCGTTTCCAAGATGCTATTGCTTCTTATGAACGTGCCATTAAACTAAAACCAGATTACCAGCAAGCAATAAATGCTCTCAAAGCATTGCAAACCCAGCAGCAGCAACCTCAACAACCCCAACAACCCCAACAGATGTAGTAATATAGCACTGAAGTGCTATCATCTTATATTTACCTCTTGCATAAAATCTCCAGGCTGTAAATCTTGGAGTCTCGTTTGTGAGGCGCCATTAATAAACGAATTATTTGTGCTAGTTTGATTACGAGTTAGGTTTGAAGTTTGTGCAGTAGACATTGCAACTTCTTCTCCAGTCGCAAATCGCTGTTTTTGTGTGTACTCAATCAGCTTTGCTTGCGCTGTTGCATATACTGAAGTATCTTCGGGTATTTGTTCCAAATATTTAACCGCCGCTTCAAACTCCTGGTTTGTAGCTTTTTTATACGCTTGTTGCAATATATATGCTGCACGCACATGACGTTTTTGAGTATATTCAGCTACCTTTAGCTCGACTACTGGATTGGTACTTTTGTTTTTGGGTATTTGATTTAAATAATTCAATGCTTCATTGAAGTCTTTGGCACCAGCTTTTTCATAAGCTTTCGCTAATAAAGTCTTGCTTTGAACCTCAATATGACGATTTGCTTGTGCAACTAATCTATCGGTTTTGGTTTGCCAGTATAAAATATCTGGAACAATAGGAGCTACTTTTAATACATCCGACCAACGTCCCTCCGAAACGGCATTTTCGGCAGTTTTATATTGTTCTGCTGCTATTTGCCACTGCGAAAGCCATTCTTCTATCGTCGCTTGCGCTTCTGGATAAACGTTAGAAGTTACAGGTATTGATTTTGCTTTTGCAATGGCGCCGTTTAAATCCCCTGACTGGAAGTCTTCTGTCGCTTTATATAATGTATCTGTTTCTGATGGCGCCGAAGTATTACTATTTAGCAACGAGTAAACCCCAAAACCCATCACCAACGAATTTGCAACTAATCCAACTTTTACACCTGTTAACAATGGTGAAGTTTTCCTAACACCGTTTTTAGCATTAGCTAGGTTTTGCGAATCTACTGTCTCAAGAATTGTATACTCAGCCTCAACTGTCTTCGTGTAAATATATTCTGGTATCTGTTGAAGTGCCTGATATACCTCTGCTGCTGTTTGAAAACGATTTTTATGGCTGTAACGAATCATTCGACTAATAACCATAGTCAAATAATCGCTTACTTCTGTTTCTTTTGTTCTCCAAATAATTTCATTGCTACGAGGGTCTACTTGTAACTGCAATGGTGTTAAACCCGTCAACGCTTGAATGGCAATCATCCCTAGCGCATAAATATCACTACTCAGTTGTGTCTGACCAATAAATTGCTCAGGAGGAATATATCCTAACGAAGTAACAGGTATCCGATAAATTGGTAGTTCTGTATCTGTCCCAAAATCAACTGGCTGAATCGAACCAAAATCTATTAGTACTATTTTACCATCACTAACGCGGCGGATTAAATTTTCTGGCTTAACATCGCAGTGAATAACACCATTGGAGTGAACAAAATGAAGAATTTCTAGAACGTCCATCAACAACTTGATAACTTCGTTTTCGTTCCAGAAATAACTAAAGTTGTTATTGGTGGGCAATTCTGCTGTCAGCGCATGTCCTTCAATAAACTCTTGAACTAAGTAAAAACGCTCATTCTCCTCAAAACAAGCAATAAGTTCCGGAATTTGATTATGGTGTCCTAACTGCTTGAGAGTTTCGGTCTCCGTCAAAAACCGTAACCTCAACGTTTCCAAGTGACTTGGATGAAAATTTGTTACTTTCAGTTGCTTAACAACGCACTTAGGGTTCTCTGGGTGGTCGATATCTACAGCAATGTATGTCTGTCCAAACACCCCAGCACCTAGGCTTTGTACGATTTGGTAACGTCTATACAGTACTTTACCGAGCATGTGGTGAGTCATGAGTTGGTTACTTAGTCATTCCTTTTTATACTTTCCCAACGTTGTTCCCTAATTCCGGAAACCCTTACAAAATAATGTTATTGAATGCTGCTTTGTAAAATCAACATAAATTTACTCGCTATTTACACTTAAAAATTCATGCTAATTTTATATTTTTTGCTACAAATTACTCTTTGCCAGTTGAGTGTATCAAATGCTGCAACTATTTTTATATACTAGTACTAATCCTAACTCAGTTCATGTGACAGTTTTGTAGATGGCATACCATAAACTCCACTTTGAATGCTATTACGTATTTAATATAAAATCTAGTTAATTGTGATACATTAATTTTGGTTATCAACTTTTACTTACTACTAATTTTTATGTGCTTAAAAATGCTGGAAATTTTACGTGCATCATCTATCCCACAATGATGAGTGCCTTTTAACCAAAAAGGGTATAACACAGCGTTATACCCATAAGCGTTTGTAGTATTTACATCCTTACTCTTTACCCCTTACCTCTTACCCCTAAGAATTATTGGCACTGATAATTTTTAAAAGGTGTGAATTCAAATCTGATACTTGGCCATTTAACGTACCAAAAAAATCGCTGTCAACTTTGTTAACAACATGAATTGCTGCAACTGCTAAATCATAACCTTCCTTAGTAATCGTTAAAGATTTTGCTCTGGTGTCTTTTGCGTCAGTCTCACGCTTGATTAATCCTCGTTGTTCTAAAGCGCGTAAAACTTTAGAAGTCATCATAATATCTGCCTTGGCATGAGCAGCTAATTTGGCTTGGGTAACTGTTTGTTGACCTTGACTGAGCCAAATTATTCCCGCTAGCAAAACAAACTGAACGTGGGTTAAACCCAACTTTTTCAAACCAGAATTCATTTTTCGCTGCCAAAGATTTGACACTTGCCACAGTAAAAATCCTGGGCTGTCATCTGGGTTTTCAAACTGAAATACCATCATCTTGTGTGGCGAGTTCAACGGACACTACCTCGATTTTCTATGCAGGTTGGGCACATCTGACTGTGAATTAAGTCAAAGTCAGGCTGTTGTATTTCAAACAAGCCATATCGGAATACGTAGCCCCAATTACGCTTATTCTTTATGAAATGTAAATTAGCAATCAAAGGTATTATACTTACTTCATTACAATCAAAAAACTCCACCGAACGACGAAACGGCATAAAACCATTATTCATATCACAAGGATAAACCGAATCTCCTACCACTCGACCTATTGCTGTAAACCCTTGGCATTTTTCTTCCCCCTCAAATATTTGCTTCGGTGAGTAATAAATTACAAAGTCATCTGGCTGTAACTGTCTTAAAGGCGATGCTTTACCATGACACGCTTGCATGAAACCACCCAAAACTCCATTTTGAACATGGTTTTTTGATGCTACGACAATCCAGTACTTGTGGGAATCCATATTTTACATTTTTATAATCATCTTGATTATTGTATCTACGATTACTAATTGAGCAATAAAATACTTTCTATTGATGCAGGCGCCAATTAATCACAGTCGTTACGATTCCGATTTAAAAGCTTTTATCCAGCTATTCTGTATTGCCACGTCAAGTAATATTGCAGCCAATCCAAATAAAAATACATTTTCCGCTAAAAGCACAGCTATAGGCAAAACCAACGAGAAGATATCGTTAATATCACTAACCATTGCGAGTTTGGTATCAGCTTGTACTAATCCTCGTACTAAAGAAAATGCCATTACACCTCCAGCTTTAAGCTGAAAGTTATTATCATCACGAATAATATATCTGTAAGTAACTCCAAATAAAAATCCAGAAAATAACACGATAGCAGCACTTAGCCACCAATGTAAATCAAAAGTACTACTAAATATTGAAAATTTGATTTGTATTAGGTTTATTATCGTAAATGCAAAAATGGCGCCGAAGCTTGCCAGTATTGCTGCTTTGAGGGATTCTAGTCGTTCAGGCATTGTTGAGTGTGTGAAGAGTCGATAAACTTATTCAGTTATATTTTTGCTCAAAAAATAATCTACCATCTCCTGTGACTGCTCAAACTGTAATAATTGTGAAGCTTCTTTATTTGATTGTATTCTCTGTAAAGGCGCCTTGTTTATACAACTACCAATACTGGCGCCTTCTAAAATTTCCAAAACACTACCAGGGTGTTGATAAAGATTTCTCGTAGTTGTGACTTCTACTGATTCTTGTGCAGTTAGCATTAGTGATTCTAATGCGACTTCTGGCAAAATACGAGTGCTTACATTTAAGAAAAAATCGAACGTTGTATTTCCTAAGCGAATATGGTCACTGTCTTTTAGCTCAATCGATTTAAATATACGCTCACCATTAACATACGAACCATTAGTACTGTTGAAATCAACTAAGTAAAACTTTTGTTCTTTATAGTAAATAGCGGCATGAGACCGCGATGCATATGAATCAACCAGATGAATACCACTATTTTGATCTCGTCCCAACGTCCAAATACTTTGTGGTTGTCTCAAACAAAGCGTTTGACCCTGACATAAATTAGTAGTTACGTATACACAAGTATTATCTACAACACCCTGCAAGTAAAATGACTTAACTCCTACCGAGCTTGGGTTGAGAGTTTCTAATTCAAGAATGGAATCTAGAAGACTCCCGTGGTGTTCATATAATTTTAGAAACGTTTGATATAGGCACAATCGTCGTTCGAGTTCTGCTTCCACACACTCAAGCATAATTTAGTGAGCCTCTAGCTATAACAACAAATTCTATTTATTAAGAAACCTATCGCTTGGCTGATGACGATTTCTCATCATCTTATTCCATTTGAAAAGTAATATCAGTACTTTTCAGTTATTTTTTGGTATCTTTTTACAACATTTAATAATTTGTTAACATAATTAAATTATTTGATAACAATATTATTACAGGGGCTTGGTGTTCTATTATATACACTTTTATATTTTTTCTATACAAGTTTTTGCAAAAAAAATCTTAATAAGTATTGATTCAATAGTGCTTTCAAGCAGGTAACAATAAGTTATTCATATAGAGACATGCTTGCAATTTCGACAAATTAATGGATAGAACGCATATAAATCAAAGCTTATAGTCAAGTTAGACACTTATTCATTACTTTGACTAAGTTGGTATAAAGAACGCAAATTCACAAGTAGGCATTTGCAATAATTAAATATTAATTAAGTATTTATAAAATAATTCTTAAATAATATATTAACTCTTATTAAATTTATTTAAATCGACAAAGTGCGCCGAATTAAGGGTGCCTAAATAAGTCAAGGCTCTTTTATTCAGTAGGCGAGTATTGAACCGCGCCAATCTTAAACTGTTGATAAATTTTCAACAGTTCTTGGATAATTTTTGTTGGCTTTTAGCAGCGCTAACGGTTTACTGCAATGAATTTTGATATAAAGTCATTTACAATAAACCGCGTTTACCCGACGGACGTACTGTCATCCAGTTTGTCTTAGCTAATGCCAGTTGGTCGTCTGAAACTTTGGCGCCAGTAAGATTTGCACCACATAAGTTAGCTCCGCGCAGATTGGCATTATTAAGGTAAGCATAACTAAGGTCAGCACCACGCAAGTCGGCGCCTTCTAAATCGGCATGACTTAAATAAGCTTTGCTCATGTTAGCATCGCGAAGATTGGCACGGTTAAGGCTGGCTCTGCCAAAATCACTATTATGTAAGTTGGCGCCGCTTAGGTTAGCACGCTCTAATACTCCAGAGTGGAAGCTGGCTCCTGATAAATCAATTCCTACCAAGTTAAGCAAGCTCAGATTATGAAGTGCAAAATCGCGCCGACCTTTACTATAAGCGGCTCGTAGCCCTTCAGTATTTAACTGACGAGTCACTTGAGATTTAGAACCGAGGGTGCTGCTAGTATTCATAGTACCCGACGCACTCGATTTAGCTGTCGCTAATTTATGAGCAGTTGCGCTTGTAGCTTGTGCTACCTTCGCTCGCCTTTCACGAATTGCGGCAGCCACTTGTGCAACACCCGCACTTGAATAACCACTCGAAGAATTACTTAGCAATGCTGCTGAATCGTCAAAACGACTACCTCTGTCTTTAATACCACCTGCTGGTTGGCTAACCAAACTTTGAGCAAGACTATCAAGGTATGGCTCCATTTCTAGCGCACGCAGCACATCGGGCGATGATTGATAGCGATTTCTCACCGACACATCAAGCATTTTTCGTAGTACATCACTAAGGTGGGGACTAATTTGTACTAAGTGTTCCCACATCATTTCGCCAGTGGTTGGATTGTAATCCAAATCTTTTGGAGATTTGCCAGTTAGTAAGTAAATACAAGTAACACCCAATGCGTAAATATCCGAAGAATATACTGGACGCATTGCCATTTGTTCTGGTGGTGCAAATCCAGGAGTACCAATTGCGTATGCTGTCAATGCGGTTTGTCCAGATTGAAGCGCTGCTGTTTGGCTAACTTGATTTTTAACTGCACCAAAGTCAATTAGTACTAGTCGGCTATCTTGAGCGCGACGTATCAAGTTTGCTGGCTTGATGTCACGATGAATTACCTTTTGCTCGTGGATGTATTGTAGCAATGGTAATACTTCACTCAAGAATTGTTTTACTCCAGCTTCGCTGAATACTCCTTGGGCTTTCACTTCTTGCTGCAAAGTGGCGCCAGATATGTATTCCTGGACTAAATAAAATTGCTCTCGGTCTTCAAAAAAATCTAGCAACCTCGGAACTTGAGGATGGTTGCCAATTTTTCCTAAAGTCATGGCTTCGCGCTCGAACAGTTCGCGTGCCATTTGCAAGACATGGGGTGCGGTTCCTGAAGGACGCAGTTGTTTAATAACACACGTCGGTTCTCCAGGCAACGATTCATCAAGGGCAATGAATGTTGCACCGAAACCACCTTGACCTAACGCTTTCTGGACACGATAGCGGTCGCGCAACATCAAGCGCGAGCCACAAGACTGACACCTCTCGCTAAAAGCTGGATTCTCTGGATTAGGACAGGTAGGATTTAAGCAGTAGCTCATGCACTGTCAACTCGCTGCACGAAAATGGAATAAAGAGCGTTGAAACCCTTATCTCATTATTAAAGTCGGAAATTTCTTCTACCAGGTGAATTTTGCTGGAAATCCCTTGAAGAGTTTCTAAAGAATATTCAGTATTTACTTAAAGTAGCAGTAAATACACGCCCGTAATACTTATTCAGTTATCCCACTACGCAAGACGAACTTGAATTTTGAAAGGTTTTGCCCTTAATTCGTAATTTAATTGATAAGACTATAACAACGCAATAATGTATTTAAAAATTATTTGTAAACAGTGTATATACGTATTTTTAATTATTAAATAATAAAAAAAATAATAAAAAACCCTCGATAAATTTCGAGGGTAGCACGATTAATCAGTTATGAAAATTAATGAATGTTCGTATGGAATCAAAAGCAATTAATCAAGTTCCTTCATGAACATTACTGGCTCGTTCTCACGGTCGATACCTTTCTCAAAACCACCAGCAGCAGCGCGTGCGCGACCTGCGTGCCATAAGTGACCAATGAGGAAGAAGAATCCTAATACGAAGTGAGAAGTTGACAACCACGCACGAGGAGATACGTAGTTAAAGGAGTTGATTTCAGTAGCAACACCACCCACAGAGTTCAAAGAACCCAGAGGAGCGTGTGTCATGTACTCAGCAGCACGACGTGCTTGCCAAGGCTGAATATCATTCTTAATTTTGTCGAGGTCAAGACCGTTTGGTCCACGTAATGGCTCTAACCAAGGACCTTTGAAGTCCCAGAAGCGCATGGTTTCACCACCAAAGATGATTTCACCAGAAGGTGAGCGCATTAAGTACTTACCAAGACCTGTTGGACCTTGAGCAGAACCAACGTTAGCACCTAAGCGTTGGTCACGAATTAAGAAGGTTAATGCTTGTGCTTGTGAAGCTTCTGGACCAGTAGGACCGAAGAATTCGCTGGGGTATACGGTATTGTTGTACCAAACCATACAAGAAGCGATGAAGCCCATTAAGGACAACGCGCCTAAGCTATATGATAGGTAAGCTTCACCAGACCAAATGAATGCACGACGTGCCCAAGCAAAAGGTTTAGAGAAGATGTGGAAAATACCACCACCAATACAAAGTAGAGCCACCCAAATGTGCCCACCAACAACGTCTTCAAGGTTATTAACGCTAACAATCCAACCTTCTCCACCGAAGGGTGACTTGAGCAAGTAACCAAAAATTGTTGCTGGGTTCAATGTTGGGTTCGTAATGACGCGAACGTCACCACCACCTGGCGCCCAAGTATCGTACAAACCGCCAAAGAACATAGCCTTCAGCACCAACAACAACGCACCACAACCAAGAATGATTAAGTGGAACCCGATGATGTTAGTCATCTTGTTCTTGTCTTTCCAGTCGTAACCAAAGAATGAAGAGTATTCTTCTAAGGTTTCAGGACCACGAACAGCGTGATAAATACCGCCAAATCCTAGAACTGCGGAAGAAATTAAGTGGAGTACACCAACTACGAAGTAAGGGAATGTATCAAATACTTCGCCACCTGGACCTACACCCCAACCGAGAGTTGCTAAGTGAGGTAGCAAGATTAAACCTTGCTCGTACATGGGCTTTTCAGGAATAAAGTGCGCGACTTCAAATAAAGTCATGGCACCAGCCCAGAATACTATCAAACCAGCGTGGGCTACATGGGCGCCCAACAGCTTACCAGACAAATTGATTAAACGGGCGTTGCCAGACCACCAAGCGAAACCGGTGGATTCTTGGTCGCGACCACCCAGACTTATTGAACGATTAGAGAGCGTTACCACGCGGTAGTACCTCTTCAGGGAATACAAATTTTTCGTGAGGCTGATCTTGAGGAGCCATCCAAGCGCGGATACCCTCGTTTAGCAAAATGTTCTTGGTATAAAAAGTTTCAAATTCGGGGTCTTCTGCAGCACGTAACTCTTGCGATACGAAGTCGTAAGCACGTAAGTTGAGCGCGAGACCAACGATACCAACTGCACTCATCCATAACCCTGTTACAGGTACGAATAACATAAAGAAGTGCAACCAGCGTTTGTTAGAGAAAGCAATACCGAAAATCTGTGACCAGAAACGGTTTGCAGTCACCATCGAATAGGTTTCTTCTGCTTGAGTTGGGTTGAACGCACGGAAGGTGTTCGATGCGTCACCATCTTCAAATAATGTGTTTTCTACTGTTGCACCGTGAATAGCACATAACAACGCACCACCGAGTACACCTGCTACACCCATCATATGGAAGGGGTTGAGTGTCCAGTTGTGGAAACCTTGCAAAAATAGCAAGAAACGGAAGATTGCTGCTACTCCAAAGCTAGGAGCGAAGAACCATGATGATTGACCCAATGGGTACATCAAGAATACGCTGACGAATACAGCGATAGGCGCACTGAAAGCAATTGCATTGTAAGGACGAATTCCTACCAAGCGAGCAACTTCAAACTGACGTAGCATAAAGCCAATCAATCCAAAGGCACCGTGTAATGCTACGAATGCCCACAAACCACCCAATTGACACCAACGGGTGAAATCGCCTTGTGCTTCAGGTCCCCATAACAGTAACAATGAGTGACCCATTGCGTCTGCTGGAGTTGAAACAGCTACTGTCAAAAAGTTACAACCTTCTAAGTAGCTAGATGCTAATCCGTGAGTGTACCACGAGGTGACGAAGGTTGTGCCGGTTAGCCAACCGCCGAGTGCTAGGAAAGCACAGGGAAACAGTAAAATCCCCGACCAGCCTACAAACACAAAACGGTCACGCTTCAACCAGTCGTCGAGTACGTCAAACCACCCACGACTTCTGGGGGCGCGTCCTACTGCGATGGTCATTTCCTGTATAATCCTCTTAATTTACTAAAATTGCGACGTTTTAATACAGCCTACAAAACAGAAGGAATATACATACTTCTTCAGGTTTTGTAACTGCCCATGAGGAATTAACGTTTTTTTGACGTTCTCAGCTACTTCAAAAGTTACCAAGATTTATGAGAAGCCAACTAGCATGTCGCTCTAAGACTCCCACGGTGTCGTCACAACCGCACTAAACCGCAGCTTAAAAAGTCATGCGTGTTTTCTTAACCAATCTTAACTTACCACATTGTTCGCCTTTATGCCTCACTTACACTTGTAAATCAGGGATAAAACGCAAACACCCGCTATTAATATAAATATCAGAAAATTAACAATTTGACACATGTTTTCTCAGAAAACTTAAAATTTACGTTTCTTCACGGAGTCACACGGCGCCAGCCAAACAATACCCGAACAATTACGCACACAAACACAAGCGCACGGCTCTTGTAAGCTAATATGAGCAGTATTGAGATAATTGGATAACAGGTAATAGTGGCGGTGGTAACATGACAGCTTCAACAACAATAAACAAAGGTGAATCGCCCAACGGCGATAACTCCGCTTCAAACGTTTTGAATCAGAAAGTTCTGGGTTCTCGTCGATTTAGCAATTACTGGTGGGCTATTGTTGTTACTTCTGGTGCAACAGGGTTCTTACTGGCTGGATTGTCAAGTTATCTTAAAGTCAATTTACTTCCCGTCACCGATGCCACTCAATTAATCTTCATCCCCCAAGGCATCGTAATGGGGCTATATGGTATAGCTGGTTTACTTCTATCGCTTTACCTTTGGCTGGCAATTTTATGGGATATCGGTGGCGGTTATAACGAATTTAATCGCGAGACAAATAAAATTAAAATTTTTCGTTGGGGTTTTCCTGGTAAAAACCGCAAAATCGAGATAGACTTTTCGACCAAAGATGTACAGTCAGTGCGCGTTGAAATTAAAGAGGGTCTAAACCCCCGTCGTGCGCTGTATTTGCGCGTCAAGGGTCGTCGAGATATTCCTTTAACACGAGTTGGGCAACCAATTCCATTAAAAGATTTGGAAGTTGAAGGCGCCAAACTAGCTCGATTTTTAGGTGTGTCTGTGGAAGGCCTTTAAAAATAATTAGATTTTAGATACGTTCATCTAAAATCTAAAATTTTGATTAAGATACTCAAGTTGAGAGTAAAACTGGTAACAGTGTGAAAATTCCTAAGTTTTTGATAGCACTTGTAGTTGTAGGAGCTTTACTTTTGGGTGGATGTACGACACCACAAGCAAGTACTAGTAGCGACTCAACAGCAACGGCAGTCGAAGCAAAAACCACAGCGACGACAGCTACAACAGAGACAGCAACTCAAACAACCTCTGTATCTCAAAATAATAGTGAAATCCCAGGTATGAACGATTTACCACAACTCGAAGGAAAGGCAACCGTAGTGATGACCGTTAAAGGGTCACCCATCACTATTGAAGTTGACGGCACAAATGCTCCAATTTCAGCTGGAAATTTTGTTGATTTAGTTCAAAGAGGTGTTTACAATGGCTTATCTTTCCACCGGGTTGTACGCAGTCCTCAGCCATTTGTAGTTCAAGGTGGAGACCCCCAAAGTAAAGATACCAGCTTCCCAGCAAATCGGTTGGGTTCAGGTGGCTTTATCGATAAAAATACTGGTACTGAACGGCGTATCCCCTTAGAAATTAAACCCAAAGGTTCAGATGCTCCTATTTACGGTAAAACTTTCCAAGAAGCAAGAATTAGCCAACCCCCTTTACTTACTCATAAGTTAGGCGCCGTTGCAATGGCACGTTCCCAAATGCCCAACTCCGCTTCTTCACAGTTCTACTTTGCTTTAGCAGACCTCGAATTTCTCGATGGTTCGTATGCTGTATTTGGTTACGTTACCGACGGTATGGATATCGTTGACAAAATTCAGCAAGGTGACCGCATTGACGATGCCAAAGTCACACAAGGTGCTGAAAATTTAAAAAATGGCGGAAAGTAGTGAAAAGTGCTGAGTTCTGAGTGCTGAGTGATGAGTGGTGTTGTAGTAACTGGTATTGGTTTAATTTCAGCGATAGGTGAAAACTTGGAAGCTAGTTGGCAAAGTCTTATTGCTGGAAAAACAGGAATTAGTTTACGACAACCATTTTCAGAACTTGCACCACGTCCTTTAGCGATGATTGGTACACAACCAGTTGAGTTACAAGCTTTAACTCAACTGGTTGTTTTTTCTGCACTTCAAGATGCTGGTTTGGCGCCACAACAACCTGACTGTGGTGTAGTTATTGGTTCTAGTCGTGCATATCAGGCAACATGGGAAAAAATGGCGCCTGATGTATGGAATATAGGTCATGAACCTAATAACAAAACTCAATGGGGAAATAATTGGCTTAATAGTTTACCCCATATGAACGCTATCTCAGTTGCTCGACTACTCGGCGCCAGTGGTATAGTTTTAGCTCCAATGGCTGCATGTGCAACGGGCATAATCGCTCTTATTCAAGCCGCATCACTTATTCAAACTGGTCAATGTCTACGTGTAATTGCAGGGGCAATGGAAGCACCAATTACACCAATGACTATTAATGGGTTCTCACAAATGGGTGCTTTAGCTAAAACTGGAGCATACCCATTTGATAAACATCGCGAAGGTTTGGCTTTAGGTGAAGGTGGAGCGGTATTTGTTTTAGAGTCAGAACAGTTAGCGAAACAAAGAAACGCAAGAATTTATGGTAAAGTTCTTGGCTTTGCATCAACTGCTGACGCTTATCATCCTAACTCCCCAGACCCCGAAGGAAAAATGGCGACTTTTGCCATCAAACAATGTTTACAACGCAGCAATTTGTACCCGCGCGACATCGACTACATTCATGCTCACGGCACAGCTACAATACTTAACGATGAAATCGAAAGTCGTATTATCAAGCATGTTTTTACACATCACCCATACGTCAGTTCAACTAAAGGCGCCACAGGTCATACAATTGGCGCCAGTGGTGCTTTAGGTGTGGCATTCTTATTACTCGCATTAAAAAATCAAATACTCCCACCATGCGTGGGTTTGCGCTCAACAGACTTTGATTTAAATTTAGTTACCAGAGCTTACGTAAGTACAATCAATACAGCAATGTGTTTAAGTTTTGGGTTTGGTGGAATAAATGCAGTAATTGCTCTAGGAAGTTAACAGAAATTGACAACGAGTCGTTGTCAAATTTGTTTGAAATTTTTATTTATAAATTTTTCTAACAAAATATAAAATATATAAAATATTTTTTCATGAGAGAATTTTAATAATAAGAAAAAATTAATGGAATACTCAGAATATCTTATACATCGACAATGGATGAATCACGCTTTACAATTAGCTCAATCTGCGGGTGACGCAGGTGATATTCCTGTAGGGGCAGTAATAATTAACTCCAAAGGGGAATTAATTGCAGAAGGTGAGAACAGAAAAGAACGCGACCAAGACCCAACTGCCCATGCGGAAATAGTCGCATTGAGGGCAGCATCTAGTTCGTTAAAAACTTGGCGCCTACATGAATGTATTCTCTACGTCACCCTTGAACCTTGCCCGATGTGTGCTGGAGCAATTGTACATTCCCGTATGGGACTTGTTGTATATGGAGTGGATGATGCTAAAACTGGCGCGTTGCGAACAGTTCTAAACATCCCTGATAGTGCGGCTTCCAATCATCGATTAAGTGTAATTGGAGGCATTCTAGAATCTGATTGCCGTAATATTTTACAAACCTGGTTTGCAAATCGACGACATTCAAATTTGTAATGGGACAGAGCTAAAACTGTCCAGCTGGTGTCACAAAAATGAGGGAAGAAAATTTACGGTGTATCTAATCAGATTTTTTATCACATCTTACCCGACAATCCGTCTGCCACCACTATGACCGAATTTCACTGCCCAAAGGATAAAAGCCACTACAATTTAGCTCCTAGTGCTGAATCTCCTATTGCATTTACCAATATCTCGCGCGTTTCTCCAATTTTGGCTCCTTTGGCGTATCTGTTGGGGCGCCATTTGCTTCTGCCTTTGTTTTTTGGGCATATTTCCGTCACTGGACAACAATACATCCCTAAAGAGGGTCCAGTAATTCTTGCCCCCACTCATCGGTCAAGGTGGGATGCATTATTCGTTCCATATGCAGCAGGACGTTGTGTAACAGGACGCGACTTGCGATTTATGGTAACTATAACTGAATGCCAAGGATTGCAAGGATGGTTTATTAAACATTTAGGAGGGTTCCCAGTTAATCTCAAACACCCTTCAGTTGCTACGCTTCGTCACGCAGTCGAATTACTCGTTCGTGGTGAAACGCTAGTTATTTTTCCTGAAGGTGGTATTCGTAAAGGTAAACTTCACCCCCTAAAACCTGGAATTGCCCGTCTAGCCCTGAGTGCAGAATCTAATCATGCCCCTTTGGGAGTAAAAATAGTTCCTATTAATATAAATTACAGTCGAACTAACCCAACCTGGGGTACAAACGTTAGTATCAACATTGGTAAACCAATTAAAGTCGCTGATTATTTAGGCTCGAACACAAAACTTGGCGCCAAAATGCTTACGGCAGATTTAGCGTCTTCGTTACAACAACTCAGTCAATCCACAGTTCGCGACTCGCAATTCACAATTCACAATTATGTTTCTTAAATTCCTAATTTTAGCTCCCAGTTATTAAGCGTTCCCACATCTTGCGGTGCGTAGTCAATAACCCAAAGGAACCATCGACCGATGGAAGGTGTATTGATTAATTGAGTTAATGCTGGCGCCGAACTTCGAGTATAATTAGCGCTTAACTCCTGACGACGACCTAAAGTTCGGCTTTGTAATAAAACCCGTTGATTGTTTGGCGATATTAAATAAATTTCTAAATCACCCAAAAAATCATGGGTAATACTAATACTTACCTCAATGTTTTTCACCAAACTAGAGTCCGTAATTACTATTAAGCTTTTCATTCCCTGTCGGTCGTTGTCAGGAATTGTTAATCGATTTTGATTTTTTCCCGTAACTTCTCTGACTACAGAAGTCGCACTTGCTGATTGCTGTGCTGCTCTTACTGCATTGCGTGCATTTACTTTTCCATACCCAAACCACTCAGAATGACCGTTGGCATCATAGCTACCAGCGCGCATTGAGAGTTGTGGGTCTGGGTCTTTATCTACAATTTTATCCGCCGTCTCTTGTAATATTTTCTTAACCTGCTGCGCGCTAAGTAAAGGGTTCACCGACAAAACTAGTGCGGCAACACCAGCAACAACTGGGGTGGCACTCGATGTTCCACCAAAGTCACTTGTGAAATCACCCGTATCGTATCCTGCTGCTCCTAACTGGTCAGTTGTAAGTACTCCTAGTCCAGGTAATGCAGCAGCGATAGGTGGTGTTGTATATACATACCCTGTAGTTTGAAACCACATTCCTGGGGGTGCATTATTACTTGGAGCGCAAACAGAAATCGCTTTTCCCCAGTTGCTGTAAGCTGCTTTTTTACCTAAACTCGTCGTTGCTGCAACGGCAATAACATCGGGATGTATCGCGAAACCACTGAGCCATTTAGTATTGCCAGATACTATATTTTTCACCCAATTCTTTTCATTTAGTGTGCCATCAATGGGACGATTAGCATTCCCAGCAGCAAATAAAATCACACAACCTTTACCATTGCGACCTTTTGTTGCTGCGCGTGTAATTGCTGCACGTTGCCGTAAAGATAAAGGAAAGTAAACAGCAGAGGCGCCCCAACTGCAAGAAATGACACTTGCTCCTTTTTCTTGTGCCCAATCAAAAATTTGTTCAATAGACTCATCATCTAGAAAACCGGTTGTACGAATTGGCATTAAAGCACAACCAGGCGCCACTCCCACAATACCCGTTCCATTTTCAGATGCAACAGCCACACCCGCACAAGCCGTTCCATGACTATTTGCGCTTCCATCTGGTAGCGGTAAAAAATTATTATCCTTTAAATTTCGAGGCGCCACAACTTTTCCAGCACCTTGAAAATCAGGGTGGTTCAAATCAAAAGAATCATCGACAACAGCCACTACAACCGAACGAACACCGCGTGTAACATCCCAAGCTTGTTCAGCAAAAATATGTGCCCCTTCTTTTAATTGACTACCACCACTATTATTGAGATACCACTGCTGGGGATAAAGGGTATCACGAGGTCTATAATGCGGCTCAGTACGAATAATAACATTTGGTTCAGCCGCTAAAACTTCTCCGAGAGACTGTAATCGATTTGTAATTTTAATTGGGTTTTCGGTAGCACCTTTACCAACCAAAAACACAAACGTGTTAGGCAATCCCTCTACAGGTTTATCTTGAATTAAATTTAAAGTTGCAGCAATTGTCTTGATTTTAGCTGTATCAATAGAGGGTGCAAATTGAACTGTAATTTGGTCTCCTAAATAAACAACCGTGCCAGGATTATTCTCAACTTCGTAAACATGACTGGCAAAATCTACACTCGACGAGTTGCGTGCTTGTTGCATCGCCGTATCTAGCTGAGAAAAAGGTACTGTAAATACTTCAAGGTTTGCACCAGGTATAGTACGGCGCCAGTTACCCCAGCTAACAGTCGCTAAATCTTGAGTTGACAAATTACGACTAAGACGAACAGTAAAGCGGTCATTAACTTTTTGTAGTCTCAACTCTTCACCACCACGCTGAAGAATCATCCCCAAGCTACTTGCAGGCACACCAGATAAAAATTGCGAATCGTTAGAATTTACGTTTTGAGTCATAAAGCTACTAAAAAAGTGCAATATTGCCTACGGGAACATGGTTCAATTGATTGTGAGTCTAAATAAAAGAAACCGTTGTATGTAGCTTTGCTTTGTCAAAATGCAAAACAGAGTTAATATACCCGAAGTTCTAATCCTCGTTTTTCAATAATTTTACTTAGTTGTCCCACGAAAATATACTCATGAAAGAAGCTGCAACTGTCACGAAGGTTCGCTTCACTTGTTTATCGTTGATAGCAGCCCTTAGCCTGTTATCACCAATTCACGCACAAGCGCAAACGCTGACTCCAAACTCCAACCAAGCACAACCTATTGACCCCAACGACCCGTCGAACCTGCGTCCATCAGGTCAAACCAGCAGTGTCTTGAGCATGGAAGGTGGCAAACGATTGATGTCTGAAGCTGAAGGCGCCGTTTCTTCCCAAAACTATGATAGTGCAGTTAAGAAACTTCAAGAAGCGCGCGTTGTTTTCAACCAGCTATCCAACTTCTATCAAGAACTCACCGCTAGTTTTTCTGGCATAGATAACCGTATCGCTGACGAACAGCGTAAAAAAGCACTCGAAAGTGCCCAAATGCGCGACCAAGCTACTTATCAACTCGCAGTCGTACACCGCGCTCAAAACAAACCTGAACTCGCTGTCCCACTACTAGTACAAATCGTTAGAAGCCAAAACCCAACGCGAGACCTAGGTAAAAGAGCCTACCAGCAACTTTTGGAACTCGGATTTGTTAATGCTCCATTCCCACGTGGCAGCAACACCTCCTCCAAATAACCCCAAGTGCAACAAAATAACCATTCTTGTGGAACGGGCATCCCTGCCCGTTTAAAATATAGTATTCTTTCTTAATACAAATATATTATATAAGCGACTGTACATGTACGGTCTTTACACTTTCAATCAAACAACCAGCAATAATTTGTTAATAATAGATAATGACGTTTTGAGCGACTACAAGCGCGATGATAAGCCCCTCTCAAGTTGAGGCAATGATTCAGGCAGCACTTCCTGATGCCCAAGTTAATGTTCAAAGTCAAGATGGCGAGCATTTTGATGTGACAGTTGTCTCATCGCAGTTTGCAAACAAGGGATTAGTACAGCAACACCAGTTAGTATATCGTGCTGTACAGCAAGCTATGTCTAGTGAGGCAATACACGCCTTAGCACTCAAAACATACACCCCTGAGTCTTGGCAAACAACCTCACAAAGCTAAAAGCTAATTTAAACAACAAATTAAGGAAAAACCATGACACCAGAATTACAACAGCGTATCGAAAACCTGATTAAGCAAAATAAAATCATGGTATTCATGAAAGGCAACAAGTTAATGCCTCAGTGCGGTTTCTCAAACAACGTAGTCCAAATACTCAATACTCTTGGCGTTCCTTTTGAAACAATTGACGTTTTGAGTGATGCTGATATTCGTCAAGGTATAAAAGAATTCTCAGCTTGGCCTACAATCCCTCAAGTTTACATTAACGGAGAGTTCGTTGGTGGTTCCGATATCCTGATTGAACTTTACCAAAAAGGTGAATTACAGCAGATGGTGGAAGTTGCACTAGCTTCTTAATTATGTAGTTTGCTTTTACTTTTAAACTAAACCACAAATAACCCCAGCCACTTAAGCAAGAATCTATAGATAGATTATTATCTGGCTGGGGTTATTGAGTTAAAACAAAATTAGGAATATTCCTAAAATTTCACACCGTTGCTACTATTGACAAAGGCAGATGATGTGCTAGAATCATCTGCGTTGATGAACTATTGGTTAATGTCTCGGTCAAAAGCGCATTAACCCTTGGTTACATCTAATAGTAATCGTGTTCTGGCTCAGGCTGCGTCATTGTCATTGCAAAATTAGATACATCATATAAGTAGCGAGTGGCTTCCTCCTCTAAGCGATGAATCAAGTAAGGTTCAATTGCATTACTGTGTCGCAATGAGGCTAAATAGCCATCCAAATACATCCGCATATCGTCCGTCCGATAGCCGCGATTCCATAACTCGACGAAGGCATCGGTTATTCTTTGATAAAAGCGGATGGTCTGTGTGTCTTGGAGCATAGCTGCTTTAGAAATCTGTTTGGAATGAGAATTGTAAAATATTCAAGCTAAAAAGTGAAGTACTGAAACCATTTTGACATCAATTCATAGCTAATATATCTCCCTCAGAGAACACTTACCATAAGCTACAGTCTATTCCCATCCTATTCCAGAAGTATGGGAACAGGCATTTTGGCAAAGTTATTTTTATTATTATGCATGGAAAATCGTTTCTTGCATCGATAATATTATGGAATAATTGTAACTTTTTTTCTGGGCGGTTAACGTGGTTGATATGTATCCAGGAGCTAAATGCGTAAGCTTTGGTGTTAAAAACAACGTTCGCGGTGCCATATTGAGTCATAATTGTCCAATTTCAGCCATGAGAGCCGAAAATTAGTCTGGTGGTGTCACAAAAATTTAACAATTGAGATAAATCGCTGTGTTGACAAAGGATTGATATAAAACTTAACGCTAATTTTAGGCAGTTATTATTGAATAATTTACAACTGAAGTAACAACGGTTACAAAACCTTTATACAAGGCTTTGATACCTTGAAACTCTATAGACGCGCTAGGGGTCTTGCCACTGTGGGTTTGGTATGTATCGAAATTGTTGAGGGGAATCCGCACTTGAGGTCTTTGCTAGGTTGGCATTTGCAACAGCTTGACTATCGAGTGCATCAAGCTGCGAGTATTTATCAGGCTAGAGAAGTTTTTCTCAGTCACCAGCCAACGCTTATTATTCTCGATGCTGATTTATCTGATGGTGATGGTATGGAATTTTGTCGCTGGCTAACTCGTCAGCAGCAACCGTTAATTCTAATGCTTTCTGCCCGTAGTGGTGAAGGTGATGTCGTCGCAGGTCTTAAAGCTGGCGCCGATGATTACTTATCCAAACCGTTTGGAATGCAAGAATTTCTTGCACGCACCGAAGCTTTGATTCGTCGCAAGCGCACTCCTGTGGCGCCTGCCTATTTAGACTACGGGTCACTGCAAATCGATTTAGTCCAGCGTCGAGTTCGGTTTCAGGGGGAATTCATTGACTTAACACCCCAAGAGTTTAGCTTGCTGTATGTTTTAGCACAAGCTAGCGGTGTACCACTAAGTCGCTCTGAATTACTACGTCGTGCATGGCCCGATGCCATCGACAATCCCCGTACTATTGACACACACGTATTATCACTGAGGAAAAAAGTTGAACTCGACCCACGTCAGCCAAGTTTAATTCAAACAATCCGCAACGTAGGGTATAGATTTAATATGGAATTATTGAATACGAGTTTGACGAATTCACATTCCAAAGTAGCAAAAGAGCGCTCTTTCCCAGTCCAAGCATCGACAGTAAGTATACCCAGGTAATCAATTAAAATAAACTACTTTCTTAAATAAAATCATCTTCAGCTTCGGCTTGAATAATAGATGCTTTTAGTAGTTCCCAGTTTATATCGCTTTTCGTTTGATTTGATATCAGGCGCCCTTGTGATAGATGAATAACGTTGTCACAACTCGAAGCAATATCGAGTTGATGATTAACGATTAAAACGGTTGTATCTACTAGCTTATTAAACGTTTGTAATAATCTTTGTGTAGTGTCAATATCTAAATTAGAAGTTGGTTCATCAAGCAACAAAACTTTAGGTTGAATAACCAAAGCGCGTGCAATACAAACCAACTGCCTTTGACCGACAGAAAGTTGTACTTCAGTTCTTCCCAACCAATCATCAGGTATTTGTAACAATTCAACCCATTGACTAACACGTTGAGTAATTTCAACTTTAGGTAAACCACGCAAAACCAAAGGGTAAGACAAAGCATCTTTTACCGTCATACCCAATAACCTAGACTCTTGGGGTACCAATACAACCTCAGAGCGTAACTTTTGTACAGGTATTAGAGAATAATCTTGATTATCAAAATAAATCTTACCGCTAGTTGGTGTACTCAAACGATTTAACAAACGTAGTAAAAATGTTTTACCTGCACCAGTTGCCCCAACAATTGCAACACGGGTGCCTGTAGGTACCTCAAATGAAATATCCTCAAGAATAGAGTACCCAGGTAAACTCTCCTTACTATTAACATTAAGCCTTGCATTCAAGCAAACCTGTTCAAGCCGAAAGATGCTGTGCATTCTCGTAATAAGCACTTCAGTGCTTAACCTAAAAACAAACTTTTATAGTTATTATTTTTACCATATAGCCACGTAGAGACGCAATTATTAAGAGCGGGACACTACGTGAGCGCGTCTTTACACAGACAGAGGGGAGTAAGAGAGATTGGCTAAATCGGCGCCATTTCGGAATAAATTGTTTAAAGAATAGTTAGCTAAATAGTGATCTGTAAGGCACAAAGAAGAGGTTTTTTTGACCTATATTCAAATATTGGGCGCCTTATTCCTCTTTTTCTGTGTTATTTGTGCCTCAGTGGTAAAGACGCGAGGAACCGGAGCGTCTCTACTGCATAGGCGAGACGCCTATGCTACAACGGTTGTCCTAAAGCAGTTGTGATTGTCCAAGCATCTACTAATAGAAGTAGTGTTGTAAATCCTAATAAAATAGCGTACATCCAAGGTTGTGCGAGTGGATAAACGTTTTGTGTATCAATGCCAGTTTTTTCTTCTACTAGTTTTACTAAACGCGCAAAACCAGCTACCCGCATTGGCAATAAATAAGCTTGACCTTCTTTGCTAAGAAAATAATAAACCAAACCACCTTGACCAGTAGTACGGGGTTTTAATTCTTTAACTTGTGACCACGGTAACGACCATCCTTTGCGGAAAAAGCGTGGTACCCAATTAGGGTATGTTACTTGAATTGATTCGTCGTCAACAATAACTCGTTCGCACAATACTGCGTACAAACCTACTAAGCCAATACTGATTCCTACCCATAGTAATGCAGGAGGTGTTGGCGCCTTAGTAGCTTGGGCCAAAAAAGGTAAAGGAACCGTAAGTGCCACATATAAGGACAAAAGAGTAATTCTAATTAAGGGTGATAGGCGAAAAATCGTTGTTTGTACACTTGTGGAGTTAGTTGTCGTCATAATCAAAGTTGCTTCTAAGTCGCTGTATATATATCGTAACGACTTTGCTACCACTCTCGTTAAGGTAAATATTTTTGTACTACATCCCAACCAGTTACAGAAACCCAGACAAAGCCAACAAATAAAATAAAATTGGTACCTATATGTAAAGGTCTTGCCCAATAATGCTTGGCGCCAATTTGAGTTGCACTAAAAGCAGAAATTAACACTAAAAACACTACTATTAGTCCAGCGACTAGGTGCGAAGAATGTCCAAGCGTTCCAAAGTGTCCTAGTGTGCCAACTATACCAATTGCTAAAAGTAATAACACAAGCGCTACCATACAGGCGCCCATTACATAATGAAATAAACGCATACCCCCTGCTTTATCAGTAAATATATTACTAAAAGCATTGCTAAATTGGGGGTTTTGTGATGTGCGAGTGTAAAACATCCACGCACCCGATACTGCCAGAAAAAAATAAGCTAGTACGGATAACCCCATTGACCAAGCAGCTATTTTCCACAACCAAATAAACGAAGGCAAATTCATATGAAAAAGTTAGGAGTTAGGAGTAGGGTGGGCAGTGCCCACCTTACAAGTTAAAAGTTAATAAATAAAATAGGGTTGCTTAAGGATAGCAACCCATCATTTTTGAAAATCATTTTTAAAACAACTTGATGCTAAACAAGCGCTTTTAAAGGTTTTGCTGTTTCTTCAGGTTTTGTTAAAATTTGTGGTACATTTGTTTTGTTATTGATAGTGCTATCAACAGGTTGTGAGTCACTACCATCAACTGCATCATCAAAAGAAAGACTATTACATGGGATGTTATCCGATAAAATAGCGCTTGCCATCATTCCTGTGTGAATTTCTAAGTGAGCTTCACGTGGCGCCTCAAAAACTAGTCTTTGTCCAGGAAAGACAACTCTTTCAAAGTACCAGTTCGGAACGTCGCTAATGCGTGCCACTTGCATTTTACTAGTGGCATTGACGTAGCAGCAGAGAATTTTTCCAGGCTGCTCAGGTGGTAAGGAGTCTAATATTTGAGCCATAATCGCGCTCGATGCTTTACGCCACAATTTTACATTACACCTGTCAAGCTAACACTGGGTGATCCCCACATGCTGTAACTGTGAATACCAACTTAAATTTTCTACGACATATCTACCTAAAGACATGCACTACACGTAAAGAACTGTCTTAAGTAGAAGTATATTTATGAAATTTTCGTAAAAATATATGCCTTTTCCGCAATTATACACTATATGTTACAGATTTTTAACCAACGTAAAAAGCACTTTCAATACATTGAATTTACCTATTTGAACCATTGAGTGTAGCAAGTATTGAGTCACGATTAGTTCTAATGTCTCTGGGTGTAGCAGTAAGTGCGACTGTACCTAACTTTCATTGGTTGATGTACGCAGCAATCGCGATTAATAATCGGCGCCAGGTCGATTAGTCAATTAAGATAGAAGTATGCGACATAAATCAAAATATATTTACACTTTTATATAAGATTACCCACAAAACCATTCATTACCCACGGCAAGATGGAAGTTAAAACCCAGCAACATACATCCGAGCGAATACTTTACGTTCGCCTTCCTTGTAACCCCATCTTCCCCATTGGGGTTGTTTATCTATCAGACCATGTTCACAAGCAGTTTCCCAATATCGAACAGCGGATTTTTGACTTGGGTACTGTACCACCTTTGGATTACAACTCAGCGTTAGACCGCTGTATTGATGAATTTAAACCGACTTTGCTCGTGTTTTCATGGCGGGATATTCAAATTTATGCTCCAGTTGGTGGACGTGGTGGCAACCCACTCCAAAACGCCTTTGAATTTTACTATGCTAAAAATCCGTTTATAAAATTACGCGGCGCCTTGGGTGGTTTACGAATTTTTATCGCTTACTACGTCGAGCTATGGCGTAACCTCGGACTCGTTAAGCGTGGGTTAAAGCGCGCGCAGCGATATCACACCCAAGCCGTAGCTATGGTTGGTGGTGGCGCCGTTAGTGTATTCTATGAACAACTTAATAAAAGTCTACCAAATGGAACAATTGTTTCAGTTGGTGAAGGTGAAACACTGCTTAGTAAATTATTAAGCGGTGGAGAGTTCCGCGACGAGAGGTGTTACGTTGTTGGAGAACAGGCGCCTAGAAAACGTTTAATTCACGAACAACCAACTCCACTCGAAAAAACAGCTTGCAATTACGACTATATAGAAACTATTTGGCCTGAGTTTAACTACTACTTGTCTGAGAAAGACTTTTATATTGGTGTTCAAACTAAACGCGGTTGTCCACATAACTGCTGTTACTGCGTGTACACCGTGGTTGAAGGTAAACAAGTACGTATCAACCCAGCAGACGAAGTAGTCGCGGAAATGCGTCAGCTATATAACAGAGGAGTTCGTAACTTCTGGTTTACCGATGCTCAATTTATTCCTGCACGTAAATTTATCGACGATGCAATTGAGTTATTACAGAAAATAGTTGATTCTGGAATGACTGATATAAATTGGGCAGCATACATTCGTGCGGATAATGTTACACCTGAATTATCGGACTTGATGGTCAAGACCGGAATGAATTATTTTGAAATCGGTATAACTAGTGGTTCCCAAGAACTCGTGCGGAAAATGCGAATGGGTTATAACCTACGTACAGTGCTACAAAACTGTCGCGACTTAAAAGCTGCTGGTTTTAATGACCTAGTATCTGTCAACTACTCATTCAACGTCATTGACGAACGTCCCGAAACAATTCGTCAAACCATTGCATATCATCGTGAACTCGAAAGAATATTTGGCGCCGATAAAGTCGAACCCGCTATATTCTTTATTGGTTTACAACCTCATACCCACTTAGAAGAATATGCTTTCAAAGAAAATATTCTTCAACCAGGTTACGACCCCATGAGCTTAATGCCGTGGACAGCCAAAAAACTACTGTGGAACCCCGAACCGCTTGGTTCGTTCTTCGGTGAAGTTTGCTTACAAGCTTGGAACCGTAACCCCAACGACTTCGGACGCGAAGTTATGAAAATTCTAGAAGAACGCTTAGGATGTGCCCCTCTAGAAGAAGCATTATCGGCGCCTATCGAAAACAAACAAAAACAACTAGTAGGTGTTTAATCACAAATGTAGAGACGTGATATATCACGTCTCCATTTATCACGTCTCTATTAATTCGTAAATTACTAAGTGATAAAAGGTTTGATAGATGAACAGTAATGGATTTATAAAGCTAACCAATTTTCTCAATCAGTTGGAAAGATATAAAATACACTATGCATTAGCTCATCACCGAGAAGAAGCTATAATGGTGATGGTGGCAATTCCAGGACAACGTTGGGAAATAGAGTTTTTTAATGATGGTTCTATCGAAGTAGAAAGGTTTATAAGTAGTAGTAATGGAATTGAGGGGGAAACTATTTTGAATGAATTGTTTGCTGCCTATATTGATAATACAGAAGTTTTAACTGTAATAAATTGAGTCGGAAATATCTTCTTTAGTATGTTTCCCAAGTAAGTAGTCGATATACTCACTGACTTCTTTTACCAAATAGTCTGGCATTTAGGTTATTTTCGCGATAGTTTTATTATGAATATTCATGTTTAGCTAGGCATTCAAGCTTGATATTATAATTGATTAGAGTATTGTATCTACTTTATATAGCATTCCTAATTGATTTGTAAAAAATGATGCTTATGTAACGAACCGCTAAGGACGCTAAGGACGCTAAGGAAGGAAGGAAAGAAAGAAAGAAAGAAGAGAAATATTTTACAACCGATTTAGGATTACTATAGATAGTGGTGCTTGATGTAATTAATTTTGCTGGGTAGCCTAGTATTAACTTCTTTTTTCTCTTCTCTTTGTGCCCTTTGTGACGAGCGTGGTTAAAAAAATTATATCTACTGCACAGGCTAGAAGCCTGTGCTACAAGTCGTCAAAATTAATTGCATCAAACGGCAACAGGCTAAGTATATATAAGATTGTTTGATTAGTAAAGAACGTTTATAGTTATCTATATACATCCCAGGCGCCCCCGTAAAGGTTATTTTTACTACCACCATGCTCGAAGGCTCTATTTTACAAAAACTTGAAGCGAATCATCGTCATAGTAAACGACCGATACGATTCGGTGTGTATTTTAAAAACACCTTAGTTTCGCTATGTCATGCTTTAGAAGACCATATATTAAACGACGCTAGCAAACCCCTGGTAATTACGGCTTTCCAGCAGGGTAAGTGGTACCTGCAAGAAGCAGAACGATATGCAGATATTACCAAAAACGCTGGACATGTTGTAATTATGGCGGCGCCTTCGGGTGGATGGGCAGAGCATCCTACCAGTCAACTACCTAATCTTGACTTGGTAGAACTCGACCCCAAAGACCCTGTGTCCGAAGAATGGCACTTAATTATTCTTTCTTCTAAATACACAGCAATGGTTCTTTGTCAAGAGCTTTCTGAGTCAGATTATGGAGCAGCGGGAATTCCTCAAAACGATTTAGAGCGTAAATTTTACGGGTTGTGGACATTCGAGCCAGAGCTAGTTAAAGAAACTGCCGAGCTAGCAATTTCTCATATAAGTAGCTATAACTGCGAACTTGGACAAAAATTACTTGAATATCAAAACGCAATTCAAGCACACCCAGCTACACCCGAACATTTAAATGCGGTTGTCTCGCGCGTCGTTGACTATTTACAAACAGGACAGAAAAATACAAAAGTACAACTTCTAGACAATAACTTGGTATCGAACGAAATCCAAGCATTTCTAAGGATGGCGCAAATAATGGACTTCTCGGATATTACCAACCCAATGGCAGCATCCGAAGTTGTGGCACTCGCAGAAACAATGGGGCAATTACTTGATTTACCAGCATGGCAAATTAAGCGTTTGCGTCTTGCTGCTTTACTACATCGTATCGACCCATTGCAACGTGCCCAGAGTGAATTAGCAACAAGCTTTCATCGTTATCAAGAAGACGCACCAAGTAGTCCCCTGACTTGCCCACTAGTACCTGGCGCCCAAGTATTACGAACTATGCCGAGGTTACGTGCCATAGCCCAAATTATCGCCCATCAAACCGAATGGTGGAATGGTACTGGTGAACCAGCAGGATTAATAGGGGATGAAATTCCTTTAGAATCAAGAATTTTGGCTTTATTATCAGACTTTCAGTTGAGAATAAATCATAAAAAATCTATTGATAGTATAAATACGCAAGAGATATTTACTCAAGCACTAGAAGAATGTAGGCAGCAACAATCAACACGGTTTGACCCCAAATTAATTGAAGCTCTAACCTTACTAGTTATGGGTTTACAACAAGGACTCGAAATACCTTTACTGGCGCCAAAAACCAGTGCTGGCATGTGGTTGCTCGATTCTCGTTTAGAAAGTGAAAATAAAGCAAGCCAAGAAATAGTTTCTCGTATATAAATCGCAAATGAATATAGAAGCAATTCGTAACGGCACACTCAAAAATGTATCGGGTAGTGATTTAGAAGACGAGGATTTATCAAATCTAGATTTAACGCGCATTTCTTTAATGGGCGCCACCTTAGTAGGAGTTAACTTTCAAAATTCTAAACTTGAAGGTGGGCACTTAGAGGGAGCAAATTTAATGGGCGCCAACCTTAAGCAAACCGACTTACGGGCAAACTTAATGGGCGCCAATTTAATGCAAGCCGACTTAACAGGTGCTGACTTGCGTGGTAGCAATTTACGCGGTGCAAATTTAATGAGTGCTAGACTCACCGATGTATCACTTGCAGGTGCATTTCTAAGTGGCGCCAACCTCATGAACGTCAACCTACAAGGGGTAGACCTACGTGGTGCAGATTTGCGCGGTGTAAACCTTACAGGCGCCAACCTAAAAGGTGCAGACGTAAGCCGTGCAGATTTACAAGGCGCCAATTTAAGTGAAGCCAACCTCGAAGAAGCAGACCTACGCGGAGCAAACCTAGCAGGAGCAAACCTAACCGGCGCCAACTTACTATGTGCCGAACTCGAAGGAGCAAATCTAAACGGCGCCAACCTAGATAAAGCCTGCCTAACCGGAACATTAGCCCAAAAATAAATTATCTTGTGGAATGGGCATCCTTGCCCGTTCCAGATTATTAACTTGTATATTACCCACTAACTTTACTAAAAAGATAATTTTAGTCAGTTTACAGAACAACAAGTTAAAATAAACTTGAAATAATAATCAAACAAGTAACGAAGGGTATTGTAAACATAAGTTCAAAGCGAAAGCAGGAAATTGGTCGTGCATTTGCAGAAATTTTAGGATTTCATCCTGGTCCCCTAGGCGCCGATGGAGGAATTGACGGTGTAATTTTTCAAGAAGATAAACGCTTAATACACTTTCAATGCAAGCTGAGTCAGCAAGAACTCGATGTTGAACAGGCAAAGCTTTTGTACGCTGATATTATGTATCATCGAGCTTCAATAAGCATTATGCTCGCTGGTTTAGGATATAAAGATACCTTTAAAAAAAGGTTATTTGGTCATCCTCATTTAAAAGAAGTTACCATACACTTATTAAGCTTGGTAGATGTGCTTGCAAAAACAGAAAATTATTCTTCAGCAGTTCAGACTTTACCAAAACTTAGTCTTATTGAAACTATTGATTGGAAGCAATTTAGGTAATTTTTATTACTTAAACTTCTGTGAAATTTTAACAAGGAGATATATTATGACTTTACAGAAAGTTATTGACTCAGTTAAACAATTATCAACTATAGATAAATTACGTTTAATTCAAGAAATTATTCCTGATATCGAGCGTGAACTTTTAGATAAACCAACACAGCGTAAATCACTATGGGGCTTGTGCGCTCACCTTGAACAGGCGCCTGACTCCATCAAAATTGATACAATCAGTCAAGATAACATTTAATCTGAGCAAAGTAAAAAATATTACATAATTATATACGAATAATCACTCAAATATTTTGTGTAACCTTGTGCCAAGCTAGGTGTATATTTAATATCTGTATATCATGGCACCTGTTTACAAGCAATTACTACTTAAAATATTTCAGCTAGGGATAACAGGATTTATCGCTGCTACTGTTCCCCTGACGACTTTATCATCTACATTTGCCAATACTCCTATATCGTTTGAAACTAAAGCCCAAGACCAAGGTCGAAAAATTCCCCGTTACCGGATACCAGCTAGATTTTACAACGGTTCGCAGTTCTCTGAAGGTTTGGCGCCTGTTCGTATTGGTAAAAAGTACGGTTTTATCAACAAAAGCGGTAGACTCGTTATTCAAGCTAATTTTGAAGAAGTGTTAGATTTTTCTGAAGGTTTGGCAGCAGTCAAGCTGGACTCTAAATGGGGTTATATAAATAGAGAAGGTAGATTTAGGATTTTACCGCAACTTGAGCAACCCGATTTTTTTAGTGATGGACTTGTGTCTGTAAAAGTTGGCGATAAGTACGGATTTATTAATCGACAGGGTAAAGTTATTATTCAACCGCAGTTCGATGAAGTTAACTCTGGGTTTGAGGGTGGTTTAGCTGCTGTTAAGTTAGATGAAAAATACGGTTATATAAATAAACAGGGTCAATTTGCAATTCCCGCACAGTTTGAAGGCGCCTTTTTATTCAAAAATGGTTTAGCTGCGGTAAAATCTGGTGGGAAGTGGGGATTTATCAATAAAAGCGGTAAGTTTGTTATTCAACCGCAGTTTGATGAGGCAAATTTCTTTCGAGATGAACTAACACCTGTAAAGATGGGCGAGAAATATGGTTTTATTAATAAACAGGGTAAGTTTGTAATTGCCGCTAAGTTTGATGGCGCCTCTGAATTTAGAGATGATTTAGCAAAAATTAAAGTTGGCGATAAGTATGGCTACATAAACCGTGAAGGTAAAGTTATTATAGAACCAACGTTTGAAGATGCTACTGCTTTTAGTGAAGGGTTAGCTCAAGTTAAAGTCGGCGCCAAATGGGGTTATATCAATAAAGGTGGTCAATTAGTGATTGAACCACAGTTTGATGAGGTTCGCCGTTTTTCTGAAGGTGTGGCGAATGTTTGTATTAGTGGCAAATGTGGTTTTATTCGTAACCCTTTATAGCCGAGCGCGCATTCGTAACGCTAATACTACTAAAAAAGTTAATCCGATTATACCTGCTAGGGGATTATCGTTTACTCCTGTCACCCATACTGGCACGGCACCTGTATATGTAATTAATTTTCCGACATTAATAACGTACCATCCCCAAATTAACCCAGCATGAATACCAATTGCCAAACCTAAACGTCCGTTACAACTACGTTTTGCCCATATACATATTAATGCCAAAAGCAATAAACCCAAAAATTGTGGTGATGTACGAATTATTTCTGGTATCGGTTTTATAAAGTGCGATACGGGAAATATTATTGCAACTGCCTGCATTACTATGTTTGGTTTATAGTCGCGTTCTAATTCGTCGTATAAAAAACCACGAAAGAATAATTCCTCTGCTATCCCTGTTCCAAATGCTGTGGGTATGGCTTCAATAATAAATCTTAATACTCCTGAATTCGCTTGGCGCCATTCTAACCAACCTAATATTCCTTGCACAAGGAATAATAACTCAATACTTATTAACCCTATCGCCAAACCCCGCAATAGCTCAAATCCGTTTTTTTTGGAAAACTCTAAACCTACATGTTTATATATTCTTGGCTGTTGATGTACTTTTGTACTCCAATATGGCAAAAATATAAAAAATTCGATTGCTAATAGCCCCATTGTTAAAATAGTGACTAAATTAGCATCGCGTACTAGTAAGTATATTGGCGCCGCAACAGGTAGCCAAACTATGGCTAAACATACCAAAAACCCAGTAATTCGCACTGGGGCAGAATATTTAGCTAACCAACTTATATTAATTTTCATGCCTCTCTTGTGGAACAGGCATCCTGCCTGTCCCTACCTACTCATTACTCATCTGGCTCTATAGTACTAGTCAACCCATGACCTTTTAAAGTTTCACAATAAAACTCGGCGTGTTCTAACGCGCAGGTAATGACCAAAGCAAGACCGTTGGTGTGTGCTTCCATCATTATGCTAACAGCTTGCGGTTGTGTGAGACCCGGTACTGTAGTTATGAGCGATTGCACTACGTGTTCCATTGAGTTGAAATCGTCGTTGTGAAGCAAGACGCGGTATCGAGGCGCCAGCTTTCGGGTAGTTGAAGGTTTTTCAATGGTTTCTACTGACACAGTTCTAAGAATCGTTTATTCAAATACTACAAATGAGACTCTATACGGAGAAAGCTTAACACTTGTTTACTTATTTTAGCGTAACGAGATAGCGAATGCTCTCAAAGGTTGAAATTATTACGCCTATAGGCTGATATGCACGATATAATAGTAATCGTCAATACTAAAGTGCTTTTGATTGATATTTTGCTATACGTAACTAGGTATGTATGAATAAGAACCTAGATTTTCAAACGGGACAAATTTTATTTTTACAATGCGGTCAAGAGCGCTTATATACTGAACTCATTCAAATTGTGAAAGAGCGTCAGCTATGTTGGGTGCGTCCTTTGTTGCTCGCTGACTTTGATATTGAACCACCATTAATTACCGATTTACGTTCGAGTTCCGATTTACTCTGGTCAATAAATTTATTTCAACCCGCTTTGGATGTTGAGGTTATTTCCTTTTTCAGCGAAATTTTTGCTAAAGAATCTCAGCTAAACCTCGAAATTACTGCAAAACAACGACTTCATATTTTTATTCAACGCCTCTGGAATCAACAAACTGATTCTCCAAGTTCATAATTACATTATTAAAATAATAAATCAAAATTATAAATTAATTTAATATTAAAATCAATAATTTAAAAACCCTTCACGCTACTTGTGAAGGGTTTCGTTTTTGGTTATCCATGACACTCATATTTACTTACACAACAAATTAGTAGCTAGCGACTAACTTAATTCGACCCGCATCCATCTCAGCCATAAGCAATTCTAATGCTTCATAATCTACATCCGAAATATAACCCATCTCTGTTAATTCGTAATTAATCTCGTTTTCTATCTCTGGGGTGAGTTTTTTTATATTCAGAGCTTGTTCTACCAATTGACGAATCGCGTACTTCGTTTTCATTATCGCACAATCCTAATTCTTATGTTAGTTATTATCCCAGGCACGGGTTTGTATAAAAAGTGATAGAGGTGTATGCCCATCTGTGATTAAAATCACAACAGGCATCTTGTTAATTTTGAGGTTCATATGTAATATCAAATGTGGTATTTTATTGAAGGCTCATCTGTCTTAAGAGTGAAATATTTGTTTTTTATGCTTTAAGTTTAGTTTATAAAGCTTAATAAATGAATTTCATTATCATAACTAATGATTTGCTGTATACGCCATTAAATAAAGGTTAAGGTCAAGTAAATAAACTCTTCTGTGTAAAATTAATCAATAATTTTCTGAGAAAAGTATAATTAAATACAGAATAATTTTAGGTTTTGGTAATCTTTAAGCGTTGGGGGTTACTAAATAAAGATTCAGCAAAGAGATGTAATACGAATGGTCGATGCGATGAAAAAAGGTTTATGGTCAAATACATCTATCTTTAAAGTTCGAGTGCTTTAAATTAGGTAATAAGGATTTAAATATGCAAGCAGTACTTAGTAATCGCAAATTGTCTGTAATTCGTCCCCAAGGTAGTTTGAACGCAGCTAACGCTCTGGAGTTTGAACGCGATTTAACAGCAGTTTTGAGACAAGACGAATATGGTGCCATGCTGGTTAACCTAGCATTAGTAGAGTCAATGGATAGCGCAGGGTTGATGGCTTTAGTTTCTGCCCTCAAGGTTGCTCAAGCTACCAATAAGCGATTTAGCATTTGCGCTTGTTCTCCCGCATTACGTATTATTTTTGAATTAACTCAGCTTGATGGTGTATTTGAAATATTGGCAGACGAAACTGCATTGACAAGCGTGTAATTCCTTGTAGGATTAAGTAAACGCTTTTGTCCAATTGCAGCTTGCCCGATACCAAATACACCAACGCCCAGCTACTAGGATTATATTTGAGATATCTCGAAAACCCTAATAAATGCTATGTTGGAGGTGGTATAGCTGTAAATTAAAGTACGAGTAAGATAGCATAACGTGGCTTTCGCAGTACAAGAATTAATAAATTCGGATATTCTTAAACCAGCCCGATACCTCGGTAACGAGTTGGGAGCAATACACAAACCCTGGCATTCAGCCAATGTTCGCTTTTGTCTCACCTATCCAGAAATCTATGAAGTTGGCGCCTCAAATTTAGGACATATTATCCTATACAACATTCTGAACGCCCAACCTCGCATCCTTTGTGACCGCGCTTACTTACCAGCACCAGACTTAGCAGCAAAATTACGTCACACCCAAACGCCGTTGTTTGCTGTCGAGTCTAAACGGTCACTTGTTGATTTTGATATTCTTGGTTTTAGTCTTAGTTATGAACTAGGCGCCACGAATATTCTCGAAATGCTTGACTTGGCAGGTATACCTCTAACTTCAAGCGAACGAGATAATGGAAATTACCCAATAATTTTTGCTGGTGGACAAACCGCAACGTCGAATCCTGAACCATATACGGATTTCTTCGATTTTATTGCCCTTGGCGATGGCGAAGAACTGTTACCCGAAATTGGTATGGTTTTGGAAGAAGGCAAAGCGCAAAATCTCAATCGTGAAGAATTATTACTAGACCTTGCTCAAATACCTGGTGTATACGTACCCAGATTTTATGAGCAAGCAGAGTCAGGTTCGGTACGTGCTTTAAGTCCAGATGTGCCGACACGAATTTTACGCCGAGTTGCCACCCCAATTCCTGCGTATTCAATTGGACTTGTGCCCTACGTTGAAACTGTTCACGACCGTTTAACTATAGAAATTCGTCGTGGCTGTACAAGAGGATGTCGATTTTGTCAACCCGGAATGCTTACCCGTCCTGCGCGCGATGTTGAACCATCGAAGGTAGTAGAAGCGATTGAAAAGGGGATGCGCTTCACAGGTTATAATGAATTTTCTTTACTATCACTAAGCTGTTCTGATTATCTTTCTTTACCCGCAGTTGGGATGGAAATAAAAAACCGCTTAAAGGATGAAAATATCTCGCTTTCTTTACCGAGCCAACGGGTAGACAGGTTTGATGAAAATATCGCGAATATACTGGGTGGAACTCGGCAAAGTGGTTTGACTTTTGCCCCAGAAGCTGGCACTCAGCGAATGCGCGATATTGTTAATAAAGGTCTGACCAACGAAGAACTTTTACGTGGCATCAAAACAGCTTGGGAAAAAGGCTGGGATAAAATTAAGCTTTATTTTATGATTGGCTTACCAGGCGAAACTGATGCTGATGTAGTTGGTATCGTTGAAACTGTCGCTTGGCTACAACGCGAGTGTCGAGGTAAAGGTAGAAAGCCTATACAGTTCAACTTAACTATTTCTAACTTCACTCCTAAACCTCATACTCCATTTCAATGGCATTCAGTTGCAACTGCCGAATTTGAGCGTAAGCAAAAACTTTTACGTCAAGAATTTCGTCGTTTGCGCGGTATAAAAGTAAATTATACTGATGTTCGCCTCTCTGCTATGGAAGATTTTATTGGTAGAGGAGACCGTAGTTTAGGTAAAGTTTTACTACGAGCGTGGCAATTAGGCGCTGGCATGGACTCATGGTACGAAAGCGTGGAACGTGCATTTGGCGCCTGGAGTCAAGCAATTACCGAAGCCAATTTGTCTTGGAAGTATCGCCAAGTTGAAAATGGTGAATGGAATGTGATGGAATGTCAAAATTCTGATACACTTCTTTCTGTTGCTTTTCCTTGGGACCATATCGACACTGGTATCGATAAGAAATGGTTGGTTGAGGATTTACAGCGTGCAATGGAAGCTGCTACAGTTCCAGACTGTTCTTTTGCTGAGTGTTCTCATTGTGGCGTTTGCAGTACCGACTTTGGTCATAATATAGTCATCAAACCTGTTGAATGCCCGACTTTTGATGGACAATTTGTTCCCAATACAAACAAAGTGCAACGTTTGCGGCTTTGGTTTGGTAAAGTTGGGAATATGGCATTGGTTAGTCATTTAGATTTAATGCGTCTAATCGACCGTGTGGTACGAAAAGCTCGTTTACCAGTTGCATTTACTGGTGGTTTTCATCCTTTACCTCGAATTTCTCTCGCTAGTGCTTTACCATTGGGCGCCACTAGTAATGGTGAAATCGTTGATTTTGAATTAACGCAACCTGTAGATGTAGAGGATTTTAAAACTAAACTCTCTGAAGTACTGCCCAGTGATATACCTATATATAAGGTCGTTGAAATCGACTTAAAGGCGCCTGCTGCTGCTGCTCTATTACAAACTGCTGAGTATCTAATTACTGTGGCAACCGAAAAGGATATATCCTTTTCAACGTTGAGTGACGCACTTAACGCAATTAAGTCAAGAGCAGAAATTTGGTATGAACAAACAACCAAGTCAGGCAAACACCAACAAGTTAATCTCCGCGAGCGCTTGTTAGATTTGGAACTAATTGATACAAGCGTCGGTAATAATGTCGCCACTTTGCGATATGTTGGTAGTTGTCGTAACGACGGTATGCTGTTGCGTCCTGAACATGTTCTGTTTATGCTAGAGCAAGTTACTAGCGACGAATATCAATTACAGCACATTCATCGTCTTGGTCTTGGCTTGCAATAGTAGTACTATTACTAAATTAATTTGAAAGAATTGATTTTTGACAAGGTTGCGTTAGAATGATATGAAGAGGAATTTTCTGGCGCTGCATGTGAGAACCGCTGATTCGTTACCCTGATATCAGGGCATCTTGCGTTATATGAACTTGGAGTGTCTATCGCACGGATTTTTTCCTAGACAAAGTTGTGTAAAGAGCAAAAACACTCAAGTACCGCGAGTAGAAGCGCGAATCAGTTTTCCTAATCGTAGGCTCCGTCAGAAATTTCTAGCTATCTTTTTTAATGCAGTCGCAAGCGCAGGCGCCCTCCGAACGGTTACTTCGACACTTTACGTTATCGAAGTGCAGACTCTATTACATTTTGTAACGAGTTTTGTAAATTGGGCAACCAATATGCTAATTAAGTTGCTTTTAACTCTAGGTTTCGGCTCAAAGATTTTTGCTTTTCGCACGACTGTATCGAGCAGAACTTTTAGAATGTAATCATGTAGATGAAGCATTGTATCAAAATTGACTCCTGACGAATGATTTTTATTTCTTAATTTATGTCAGCCGTTCTGGAACGTTTATTCTTAATATAAGGGCGATACTCCTACTCTTGCTTACGATGAAAGTGACCTCATAATGAACGAGGAGTGTGGAGTTCGTCCAGATCGATAATTCCTTTAATGTATAGCGATACGAGCTTGAATAAAGCAGTATAAATTACAAGTAGTTCAGACCGTGTTCGTTGAAGTTATCGGCTGATTAACCTCCAGAATTTGTGCTGCGGTTTTTTTGAGGAAATTGAATGCCAAAACAAATTATTATAGCCGAGCAGCATCAAATAGCTGCTGTCTTTTCTGAAGACCAGATACAAGAGCTTGTTGTTGCTACAGGACATCACCAAATTGGTGATATTTACTTGGGTGTTGTAGAAAATGTATTACCTGGTATTGATGCAGCTTTCGTCAATATTGGGGATCCAGAACGAAATGGATTTATTCACGTTACAGACTTGGGTCCATTACGATTAAAGCGGGCAGCCTCAGCAATTACCGAGTTGTTGACGCCACAGCAGAAAGTCTTGGTGCAGGTAATGAAAGAACCTACAGGCACCAAAGGACCACGTTTAACAGGAAATATTACACTTCCTGGTCGTTATGTAGTATTGATGCCTTATGGTAGAGGCGTAAATTTATCGCGTCGTATCCGTAATGAAAATGAGCGTAACCGCTTGCGGGCACTAGCGATTTTAATCAAACCTGCGGGAATGGGTTTGTTAGTTCGTACCGAAGCTGAAGGCAAACCAGAAGAAGCAATAATCGAAGATTTAGAATCACTACAAAAACAGTGGGAAGCTATTCAGCTTGAAGCTGGGGGCACGCGCGCTCCTGCTTTGCTTAATCGCGATGATGACTTTATTCAGCGTGTGCTTCGCGATATGTACGGCGCCGATGTCAATCGTATTGTCGTTGATTCGAGTACCGGGTTAAAACGAGTTAAGCAATATTTACAAAACTGGAGTGGAGGTCAAACTCCTCAAGGTTTATTAATTGACCATCACCGCGACCGAACCGCCATTTTAGAATACTTCCGTGTTAATGCGGCGATTAAAGAAGCTCTTCGACCAAGAGTTGATTTACCTTCGGGTGGCTATATTATTATTGAGCCAACCGAAGCATTAACAGTTATAGACGTAAACTCTGGCTCATTTACACGTTCGGCGACTGCTCGCGAAACCGTATTATGGACGAATTGCGAAGCTGCAACCGAAATCGCTCGTCAATTACGCTTACGTAATATTGCTGGTGTAATTGTAGTGGATTTCATCGATATGGAATCGCGGCGTGACCAGCTTCAAGTTCTTGAACACTTTAATAAAGCACTAAAAGCTGATAAAGCACGTCCACAAATCGCTCAATTAACCGAGTTAGGCTTAGTCGAACTAACACGTAAACGTCAAGGTCAAAACGTATACGAACTATTTGGACATACTTGTCCTACTTGTGGCGGTTTAGGGCATATTGTGCAGTTACCAGGAGACAGCGAACCACGCATAGCACCACCTGCACCAACAGAAGTACCCGACCGTTTTGTGGCGTCAACACCAATTCGAGAAACACGAATGCCAGCGGCAAGAGTCGCTGAACCCAGAGACAGCTATGAAGGATTTTCTGAATCATCGTTCGAGCAAGAATCAGAATATGGTTCTGTAGGTTTAAATCATCCTAGCTATCACGAAATTGGCGATAAAAATCGTCGTGTTAGGCGCCGTCAGCGAATTGGTGTTCCAGGAGCAAACGGAAATACCGAACCGCGTATGCCAAGTAGTCCCATGTCATATACTTCGGACTCAGACATGGACATCGAACCAGATGTAGAAATGGATAATAATCCTGGACTTCCATCGCCAATTGGTTCAAAACCCCATTGGGCAGAACGAGGTGAGCGTAAAATATCAAAGCTTGACCCAATTAAGCCAGTAGTCGAACCGCCAGAAATTGTCTCGGTCGAAATGAATCCTGATGAGCAGGATGTTTATGCGTTAATGGGAGTTTCACCATTAATACGTCTCAACCGCGAAGTTAAAAATCAAAAATCGGTAATTGTCAACGTTACCCTACCTGGACAAGTACCCTCAACATCGAATTATGAAGTTGAGGCGCCTCCAACAACTTCTACAACACCTTTACCTAGACCTAGGGTTGAGCGTATTGAGCGTGTTGAGCGTATTCAACCAATTGATAACTCACCAGAACCTTGGGGTGAACCAGTAGTTGAACCAGTTTCTACACCTGCTCCAATACCAAGAAAAGTGGTGCCACCAATACAATCTGTACAACCTGTACAACCTGTACAACCGCCACCAGTACAAACCGCTCAACCTAGTTATAACGATGATGCAGCGAACGAAATTACTACCCGTCGTCGGCGCCGTCGTTCTTCTGCAACAGATAGTGACTCAGATTATTAGCGAATAATTAAGAAGAGCGAAAAATGTATGGCAACGCGACTCGACACAACTAATTCATCACCCAATGGTATTAGCTGGCTAGAATTATCTATGCCTGAAAGCGAAATTCAAAGAGCAGGTGTTGATGAAGTTGGTCGAGGCGCCTTATTTGGCCCAGTCGTGGCGGCAGCAGTTATACTACCAAACAGTGCTTTGCCACAATTAGTGACGAATAAAATCAATGACAGTAAAAAATTGTCGCTAAGTAAAAGAAAACTGCTAGCGGAACAAATTTGTGCTGTTTGTACCGATTGGAAAATTGGGTACGCAACAAGTGCTGAAATTGACCAAGTAAATATACTACAAGCATCTTTACTTGCCATGAAGCGGGCTGTACTCAAACTTTCAGTCCAGCCGGATATGTGTTTGATTGATGGTAATCAAATGGTACTCGGATTACCGATGCCACAACAAACTATTATTAAAGGTGATTCTACATCTATCGCTATCGCTGCTGCCAGCATCGTTGCAAAAGTATGGCGCGATGATTTAATATTGCGACTAGCTACTAAATACCCAATGTATGATTTAATACACAATAAAGGTTATGGTAGTCGGCGCCATTTACTCGCGTTACAAGAATATGGCGCCTCGCGTTTGCATCGCAAATCTTTCTCACCTTGCCAATCGCAGCAATTACAATTATTCGATATTTAATATTGGTAATTCATTAGGTAGAATTAATAGATTCTGTTCTGGCAATTTTACCCAATTAGAGTAATCAACAAGTAGCTGATGTAGCAATCTTTGTTTAACAGTTAGTAACACGCTTTTTAATAAACTATTACCTGTTGTCTCTAAAATAGGTTTAGGAGTAAAGCAAAATGGGGGTGGAAAATCTACTTCTACCTGCAAATCGGCTCGTCCTATCAGTCGAGTACAATATTTAATTTGTTCTGGCGCCAAAAATCCTTGTAATGAGAGTGTAAAACGCTGGTTAATATACTCAAAACCAAGAATTTCACAAGAGACAGATTGCAGCCTGATAGTACCATTTGATTCAGCCCACACTTTCATGTCTACGGTAGGTTGAACACTGAGTGACATAAAAGTTAAAGGACGCATTCTTAAGCGAAATACTTCTTCTGAAATTTGTTGAATGCGGGTTGGATCTACCAAGGCATTAACTAAGCGTCGAGGTTGACGTAGGTAATGCTGAATGGGTACAGGCTGCTCTGGAACAGCGATTTCAACTGATTGAGAGGCAGTAAACTTAGTAGCCATGAGCTTTTTTATACCTTCTTTGATAATTTAGAATATTTTTTACTGACATAATTTGGCGCCTGTGTAAACGCAAATATTCTTTACATTAAAAAACAATCTGCTTGAATATTCATCGACTTCGGGGTATATAAATTTAAAAACCCAGAAACCTGGTTTCTTTATGGCTAACTTGTAATTAAAATAATCATTTGTCTGCGACAATGAATGGGTAGAAACCAGGTTTCTTTGGTTTTTTAGAATATATTGTAGTTTATCAGACATTTTAGTCGAATGAGTGTAAATTAAGTTTGCAGTATAGGTAGTTAAATATGAATTTATCGATAGCGCATTTAGGACCTCCAGGAAACTATAGTGAACAAGCTGCGCTTTTTTATGTAAATTGGCTAGCTAAAACGCAGTCAAAACAAGCAGTTTTATGTTCTTACCCTAGCATTGCACAATCTTTAAAAGCCGTTGCCCATAAGAGTGCGATGTTAGCTGTTGTACCTGCGGAAAATTCGATTGAAGGCAGCGTCACAATGACAATGGATGCGATGTGGCAACTTGATAGCTTACACATTGAGTTAGCTTTGGTTATGCCTATTGTTCATGTGCTAATATCTTGTGCTTCGAGTTTAGACAGTATTAAAACTGTTTATTCGCATCCACAAGCTTTAGCACAATGCCAAGCATGGTTAGAGCGTTTTCTTCCTGATGTACAGTCAATTGCTACTAATTCAACTACCGAAACATTAGAAAAACTCGAAACTGAAGAAGGCGCCGCAACAATTTCTTCACAGCGTGCGGCGCAGTTATATAATCTACCAATATTAGCTGCTGGTATAAATGACCACCCTGATAACTGCACTCGCTTTTGGGTTGTAAGTCTTGGTAGTACTCAAAACTTAAATCAAGATTCTCTTCAAGATTTAAAACCTATTACGAATAAGCGACATACATCTTTGGCGTTTAGCTTAAGAGCAAATATACCTGGAGCGTTGGTTAAAGCTCTACAAATATTTGCTCAACTAAATATAAACTTGAGTCGTGTTGAGTCACGTCCTACCAAGCGCTCATTAGGCGAATATCTATTCTTTATTGACTTGGAAGCTGACATTCAAGATGAGCGGATGCAAGCTGCACTTAAAGAGCTATCAACTTATACCGAAGTTATAAAGATTTTTGGCAGTTATAATGTTTTGTCTACTAGGGAGATGTAGCAAGCCAATTGCCAATTATAGTTACAGCTTTTGGTTGAATGTGTCTTTGAGAACAGTACGGGCAGCTAGATGATTTCTAGTTGTGGTCAAAATTTCAGCTTCGCGTTCTAAACGTGCGGCTGTATCTAGCATTTCTAGAAGTGACTGCTGCTCGTGTGGAACCCCGTGGAGATTATGCGCTACCCAGTAGGATAACTCGACGGGTAAGTCGGGCAAATCTTCGGGAAGTTCAATATTTTGGTCGGTTAATTTTGCAGATAAACGGACGACATCGCGTAAAAGATGTTCGACATCTGTGGCTATAGGCTGCAAATCACGAGAAGGCGCCTCGTCTTGAACCCATTCGACCAAACCAACTCGATAAGGTTTTTCGCGAACATATTCCAGAACTCGAAAGCGCTGCTGCCCTAAAGTTATCATTTTCATTCGGTCATCAGGCAAACGCTGATAGTGAATTATTTCCGCACAACAGCCTACATTGGCAATTTTGCCTTGATTTGGGTCTACCATCAGTACGCCAAACCGACGGTCGCCTTCCAAAATCGTGTTCATCATGATTCGGTAGCGATACTCGAAAATGTGTAGTGGTAGGGGTCTGGTGGGGAACAAGACTACTTCTGGTAACGGGAACAAAGGCAGTTCACGAACCGCAATTTTAGATGAAGATGACATTGTTTTTTTTGGTATAAATTTACTCTTTAACTGTTAAAACTTTCGCTCTTCCCGTATTCTTTCTTAAATATTATCACCTTGTTTTGTGGCAAGTAAAAAGCCCCTGAGAAATATTCCTCAAGGGCTAGTAAAGAATTACACAAAGTTTATACTTAAATATTACAATTTAACTTCAATATCAACACCGGATGGCAAGTCTAACTTCATCAGCGCGTCAATTGTTTTAGACGAAGGTTGATAAATATCGATAATTCGGCGATGCGTCCGGGTTTCAAAGTGTTCACGAGAGTCTTTGTCAACGTGAGGTGAGCGCAACACACAATAAATTTTACGTTTAGTTGGCAGAGGAATTGGGCCAATTGCTGTAGCGTTAGTGCGGTTTGCGGTGTCTACTATCTTCTCGCAAGAGGTATCAAGTAAGCGACGGTCAAAAGCTTGCAAGCGAATTCTAATTTTTTGCTGTTGTAGCGTTGCCATTTTCGGTTTTCCTGGTTCGGTTTCTTTTGGACTTTGGATTTTCCCTAAGAGGGACATGAATGGATTTTGGATTGAATTTTAAATCAAAAATTCAAAATCTAAAATTTATTTTGTGGGCATAAAAAGAGCAGAGACGTATTATATCATCTCCGCTCGAATTTTAATTAAAAGCGCAAGGTATTATTTAACAATTTTGGAAACAACACCTGCACCGATGGTACGACCACCTTCACGAATTGCGAAGCGCATTCCTTGCTCAATTGCAATTGGGCTGATTAGCTTCACAGTCATTTTGATACGGTCTCCAGGCATTACCATTTCTGCTGCACTACCGTCATCTGAGGTAAATGCTTCGATGGTGCCTGTTACGTCAGTTGTACGCACGTAGAATTGAGGGCGGTATCCTGCGAAGAAAGGAGTCTTACGACCACCTTCTTTTTCGGTTAATACATAAACTTCACCTTCAAAGTCAGTATGAGGAGTGATGGAACCTGGCTTTGCCAATACCATTCCGCGCTCGATTTCTTCCTTTTTCAAACCACGTAGCAGTAGACCTGCATTGTCTCCAGCCATACCTTCTTCGAGACTCTTCTTGAACATCTCGATACCAGTTACTGTGGTGGCGCGAGTATTTTTAATACCTACTAACTCTACGTTGTCGCCAACTTTTACTTTTCCGCGCTCAATACGTCCGGTAGCTACTGTACCACGACCTGAGATTGAAAATACGTCTTCTACCGCCATCAAGAAAGGCTTGTCAATATCACGTTCGGGAGTTGGAATGTAGGAATCTACAGCATCCATAAGTTCGTAGATTTTATCTACCCACTTGTCTTCTCCACGCTGTGTTTTAGGCGCCGAGGTCATTTTTTCAAGTGCTTGTAGACCGGAACCCTTTACGATGGGAATGTCATCACCTGGGAAGTCGTAGCTCGAAAGAAGTTCGCGAACTTCTAATTCTACAAGTTCAAGTAGTTCTTCGTCGTCTACCATGTCTTCTTTGTTCATGAAGACAACCAAGCTTGGTACACCCACCTGCTTCGCTAACAAAATGTGTTCGCGAGTTTGGGGCATTGGACCGTCTGCTGCTGATACTACTAAGATGGCGCCATCCATTTGAGCAGCACCAGTAATCATGTTTTTCACATAGTCAGCGTGACCTGGACAGTCCACGTGAGCGTAGTGACGTTGTGCTGTTTCGTATTCTACGTGAGCGGTGTTAATTGTAATACCACGCGCTCTTTCTTCAGGAGCAGCATCGATTTGGTCGTATGCTTTAGCTACAGCATTACCAGAAGCCGCAAGGGTCATGGTAATGGCTGCTGTTAATGTGGTTTTACCGTGGTCAACGTGACCAATGGTACCGATATTGACGTGTGGTTTATTCCGTTCAAACTTTGCGCGTGCCATGAATACTCGTTTCCTTTTCTAGTTATGCGTTCCCTTTGCTTTTGCGATAATTGCCTCAGCAACGTTGCGAGGCACTTCTTCGTAATGGCTAAATTCCATCGAGAAGATACCACGTCCTTGGGTCTTCGAGCGAATGTCAGTAGCATAGCCAAACATTTCTGCCAAGGGAACCTTAGCAGTTACTTTCGCAAGACCAGCTTCTGACCCCATACCTTCGATTTGCCCGCGACGAGAGTTTAGGTCTCCCATTACATCACCAAGGAAGTTTTCGGGAACTTCGACTTCAACTTTCATCAACGGTTCTAACAGTACAGGCGAAGCTTTCATTACAGCTTCCTTCATCGCCATACTTCCGGCGATTTTGAAAGCCATTTCTGAAGAGTCTACATCATGGTACGACCCATCAATCAATGTTGCTTTAACATCAATGAGTGGGTACCCAGCTAATATACCAGACTCAGTACTTTCCTTCATTCCAGCTTCAGCAGGGCCTATGTACTCTTTCGGTACAGTACCACCGACTATTTTAGAGACAAATTCAAATCCGCTTCCAGGCTCACCTGGTTCAAGGTTAATAACTACGTGACCGTACTGACCTTTACCACCGCTCTGACGAATAAATTTTCCTTCAACTCTATTAACAGGCTTACGAATTGTTTCGCGATAAGCTACTTGCGGCGCCCCGACGTTTGCTTCCACTTTAAATTCGCGTAGCATCCGGTCAACCAGAATTTCTAGGTGTAATTCACCCATCCCAGCAATCACGGTTTGGTTGGTTTCTTGGTCAACACTAACCCTAAAAGTTGGGTCTTCTTCTGATAGCGACTGCAAAGCTTTTGATAGCTTATCCATATCGTTCTTGGTCTTGGGTTCTACCGCAACCGAGATGACAGGCTCTGGAATATATAAAGATTCTAATATTACTGGTGAATTCTCATCCGTTATTGTATCGCCAGTTAATGTATCTTTTAATCCTAAAGCTGCTCCTAAATCGCCAGCCCGCAATTCGTCTACATCTTGCCGCTCGTCTGCTTTTAATATCACTAATCGCGATATTCTTTCTTTCTTGTTTTTAGTAGCATTTAATACATAACTACCTTTTTTCAAGATTCCCGAATAAACACGCACAAAGGTTAGGCGCCCGTATGGGTCAGCCATAATTTTAAACGCAAGAGCAGACAACGGCTCTGAGTCATCCGCGTGGCGTTCAACGGCTTCACCTGACGGCAGTGTTCCTTGAATAGCTGGAACTTCTGGAGGTGAGGGCAAATAATCTACAACTGCATCAAGCAGTAACTGTACACCTTTGTTTTTGAAGGCAGAACCACATAACATCGGTATTATCGTACCAGCCACAGTGCCTTTTCGCAAAGCTGTAGTTATTTCTTCTTCGGTTAGTTCTTCACCCTCGAAGTATTTCGCCATTAATTCGTCGCTAGTCTCAGAAACCGCTTCAACCAATTTTGTTCGATATGACTCAGCTAATTCCTGCATCTCTGCGGGAATATCTTCTTCTTTGATATCAGTACCTTTATCGTTGGTATAGATGTAAGCACGCATCTTAACCAAATCTACTAATCCCAAAAATTCGCTTTCAGCTCCTATTGGTAACTGAATGGGAATCGCATTCGCACGTAAACGGTCGCGCACTTGCTCGTAAACACGATAAAAGTTGGCGCCTGTGCGATCCATTTTATTGATAAATACAATCCGAGGTACTTTGTAACGGTCAGCTTGGCGCCATACGGTTTCCGTTTGTGGTTGAACACCACCAACTGAACACAAAACTGTAATTACACCATCAAGTACCCGCATCGAACGTTCAACTTCAATAGTAAAGTCTACGTGACCCGGAGTGTCAATAATATTAATTTGATGATCTTTCCAACTTGTACTAATTGCTGCGGCTGTAATTGTAATACCGCGTTCCCGTTCCTGTTCCATCCAGTCGGTGACAGCAGTACCTTCGTGAACCTCACCAATTTTATGAATAATCCCAGAGTAAAATAATATTCTCTCTGTTGTTGTTGTTTTGCCCGCGTCTATATGCGCCGCAATCCCTATATTGCGTACCTTTTCTAGCGGGATAGTACGTGCCACAGGAGCCTCCTAGAGTTTTCGCCTCATATATCTTGTATATTACACTTTGTTAAGTTTATATACCTTACGGAAAACCGCCACATTATGAACAAATTCCCGATATATCGCAGTACTTAAATACGATATATCGGCTCTTGCCATTGACGAATAATTTATATCCGGAAGATAAGGTTTAAACGTCTAAATTAATAACGATAGTGCGCGAAAGCTTTGTTAGCGTCTGCCATACGATGAGTTTCTTCGCGCTTTTTAATTGCGCTTCCTGTTTCGTTTGCAGCATCCATTAATTCGTTAGCCAATCTAGCAGCCATTGTTCGACCGGGACGCGCTCTAGAATATTGTACTAACCAGCGTAATGCTAGGGTTGTACCGCGTTCATTACGAACTTCCATTGGTACTTGATAAGTTGCACCACCGACACGACGCGCTTTTACTTCAACAAGTGGTGTTGCGTTGCGTACTGCTTTCTCAAATACTTCGAGAGGGTCGGCGCCTGTGCGGTCGCCAATCGTTTTCATTGCATCATAAACAATGCGTGCTGCTAGTGATTTTTTGCCGTGACGCATAATCCGGCGAATAATCATACTAACTAACCGACTATTAAATACAGAATCAGGCGGAACAGGGCGCCTTTGAATAACACCACGACGAGACATTGACTTTACCCTTAAATAAAACCTTCAACACGAATACAATTCATAGCTACGAAAATAGCGTGAAATTTTCACTATTAGCGCTTCAAATTTTCAGTTCTCACTACATATAGGCAGCGACGCTGATTCAAAACTGTCTTTCCAAAAAAGACAGACAAAGCGACATTATAATACAATTTATGGAGAAATTAAACTGTGTGATGCCTGTATCAAACCACCTCGGTCAGTCAAACTGCGCCCCGCCAGTGCTTTTGCTTTACTAATTTAACAAACAATAAAGCAATTTGACCAATAGCGGCAAAACAAACCCCTAATAGCAAATCTGAGAGGCAAAAGTTAAATTTATCAACCTGCCCGCTCAGACTGCTGGGTAAAAGAAAAGGCATTCTATAAGGTTCATTTAAGCAATGCGAGCGTTCGATTTCCCAAAAGGATAAATTCAGCAATTTAAATTTCAAGCTTAATGAATAGCTTGAAAACGCATTGCTTACCTTTATTACTTAGCAGCAGCTTTTGGACGCTTAGTTCCGTACTTGGAGCGACCTTGCTTACGGTCTTTGACTCCTGCTGTATCTAATGTGCCGCGAATGATGTGATATCTCACACCTGGTAAGTCCTTAACCCGACCACCACGAATCATGACAACTGAGTGTTCTTGTAAGTTGTGCCCAATTCCTGGGATATACGCTGTAACCTCAAAACCAGAAGTTAAACGTACCCGCGCCACTTTACGAAGCGCCGAATTAGGTTTTTTAGGAGTAGTCGTAAATACCCTAGTACAAACTCCCCGACGTTGCGGGCATTGTTTTAGGGCAGGTGACTTTGTTTTCTGACGCGCGATTTCGCGTTCGTTTCTTATAAGCTGCTGTATTGTTGGCATTAAGGATGAGCGTGTAAAGCTGCGTGTGGTCTTACGTTTTAACAAATCCTGATTATATCTTTTTATTATTATTTCTGTCAAATTATTTTTGGTGGAAATCAGGAAACCACAAAAGAGTTACCGCAGCTACAGCTTGATGTTGCTTGGGGGTTATGGAAGCGAAAACCTCCACCCATCAGGTCTTCGGAGTAATCAAGCGTTAACCCATTAATATAAGTTTCGCTTTGCCTATCAATAGCAACTTGAATTCCACTAACCTCGAAAGTTGTATCGTTGTGGTTTATATCTTGCTCGAACGACATATCATAAAATAATCCTGAACAGCCGCCTGCTTTTACCGCGACTCGAAACCAAAGCGGTTGTAGCTTTGATGTAATATCTTCTTTCGGAAAGGCGCCTCGAAGGAAGTTTGACTGTAATCGTTTTATTTCAGATGCAGCTGCTGGACTTAAGTTAATCATACCTTTCAAACTCAAAAACCCATCTTTAATTCTAGATGGGTTAGAGGCAGATTTGATTTAAAAACTGAAGTTTTAATTTAAAAACTGAAGTTTTAATTTAAAAACTGAAGTTTTAATTTAAAAACTGAAGTTTTTATTACTAATGGTGGCTGGGCTTTTCGGTGCGCGCGTAGTCGTCTTGATAGCGAATAATATCGTCTTCGCCTAAATATTCTCCATTTTGCACTTCAATTAGCACCAAAGGTATAACCCCAGGATTTTCTAAACGGTGTGCAGTACATTGAGGAACATAGGTAGATTGGTTATTGCTAAGTAAAATTTCTTCTGTTCCACAAACAACTCTAGCGGTACCTGAAACAACAATCCAGTGTTCGCTACGGTGGTGGTGCATTTGCAAGCTGAGACGGTGACCAGGTTTTACTTCAATCCGCTTGATTTTGTAACCGCGACCTTCTTCTAAAATTGTGAACGAACCCCAAGGACGTAACTCTGTAGCTGCCACACCTCGCGAGTTAACTGCTGGAGGTAAGGGTAGAGTATTAACTTGTGTTGCTTCAGTAGCCATAAAAACCTCTTTTTTAGGAGACATAGACAAAATTTTTACTTCCTAACCTATTGATGTAGAAATATGGTGCAATATCGCAACCGTAGAATTCAGCAATTCAGCCCCCTTGGTAAAGATAACAAAACCTCAGCAGACGGTGTATTCAATCCGTTATATTTTCACGGTATCTACACTAATTCTTTATGAAGTTTCCAACAAGTGCTGAGTACGCTTGTAAGGTGGGCAGTGCCCACCCTACTTCTACTTCCTGATAAAAATGCCTATCCCGTTGTGGACGCGCGCGGCAGTGTTTGGGGGACGGTCGATAATTTGGCCTCCCAGGTAAATATTTGTGGAGCTACCTCCATCTAAATTTAAGGCGTTAACACATCCCAAAAGCTGCATTAGTTGAGCGTGTTCGGCTAACGTTGGACCGGCACCCAAAGCACGGTTACTAGTTGAAGTTATCATTACTCTTCCGGTTGCTGTTGTACAAATTCCACTGCGAACTGCTCTCTCCGCAATAAACGCATTGCTAAATTTCTCAGCTTTGGCATCTAGAACTACTTGACGATTTTGTACAAGCAATGGTCCGGCACCGATAATATTGGGAAAACGATTAAATTCGGGTGGTATTGTTGAACTGGTAATATTTAATGTGGCGCCTACTGGTAAAAAGCTAAGATTACTCGATGCATTTCCACGTAAGGTCAGCAAATAACCATCAGCAGGTATTAGAACAGGTGTTTCACCAGCTTTTGGCGCCAAATATTGATTGGTAATTTGATTTTTTTGAACAACGATAATTATTTCATTATCTATTATCGGAGTATACGTAGAACCCCAAGCCGGAGTGTAACGTGCTATTCCTGCTTGTACATAACCACTATTCACAAAAAGTACTGGCAAACGTTGATTAGTACTAGTAGTTAATGTTTCTTCTAAGGTAAGTCTACCTACGTAAAACTGCCCTCTATTATTCCAAGCAATGGCGCCTCTATTTAATATAGGACTCGATAGCCATTGTCCGTTGCTGCGAATTGCACCAAGGGGGTATCGATTATTACGGTTAAAATAACCACCATTGATTCCAGCTACAGCTAAATAATTTTGGGCAGTTTGAATCAAAGGCGCTGTACCTATAAGTGTATTCGGGTTGGTAACTATTGGTCTAATATCAACATTGCCAGGATTTATTTCTAGAGAAACTATTGGAAATCTATCTTGCCCCAAGTTTACCCACTGCTGCCTCCATATTAACCCTGGCGCCCATGCTATGCTACGAGGCACTAATGCGTCAGGACGAATTTCAACAGTCAAGCTATTAGCTGCATTCGGTTGAATACGAGGTGCAAAACCAAAGGGAACGTTTATACGAATTAAAGTTTGATTATTAATTACCTCAACTTGTTTGATTGTCGGTTCTGGTACAGGTGGTAATGTTGGTGGTGCAGGAACAGGTTTTGGTAATGGTAATGGTAACTGTTTGAGAAGTTGTATTGCTGGGTTTGGTACGGGTGCTGGAATAGGAACTGGTACTGGTGTATAGCGTTGAACTAAAGCAGGGTCTGCAACACCATCTAAAATAATTGTCCACTCGCGACCTGGGGGTGCTGTTGGTTGAGGGTTAACTGCATCAGGGTCTACGACGCGCTTTTGTGGTGGTTCTTGTCTTACAACCCAAGGTGTTGGACGGTCAAGATTAATAGTAAGTGCTTTGCCGTTTATTGGTATGGGTAGTACTGGATTTGTTTGTGGGTTAGTTGGAGGTTGTGGAAAGGCTAGTTGGCTTTCACGAATATCTGTTACTTTGGCAGTAGGGGTAACAATAGTTAATATGTTACCTTGGACGGTAAGAAGCCATCTTGATGTAGAGGCTAATCGTGTAACATCTAAGTAACGATAATTTCCTATTAGCTTGGCGTTGAGAATTTGTGGTTTTGCATAAGATGAAAACCATCCTATGGGTTGCTTTGTTGGGGTGTTTGTGTCTAGCAAGTCTACGCCAATTAGTTGACGTAATGTTCCATCTGCGATATGCGTGGTAAATTGACTTTTACTTGCTGCCTTGGTAAACCAGATGCCTGATACAATTCGACCGTTGAGAGAAATTTGATTGCCATATGCTGTGGCGCCTCTTACTGGTGTTACTGGTATCGGGTTGGGTGGTACGGGTGTTGGAACGGGTGTTGGAACGGGTGACTGTGCTAAGGCGCCGCTACTGTTTGTTATTAAACATAGGACACTTGGAAGTATTGCTAACATCGAACCCCAAAAAAGGTTGATAATGGCTTTATTTGAAGCTTTTATCACCATTGAATAATCATTTCTAGCTAAGTAATTTTTCTGATTAAACATTATCTTTTACTACTTGATATTTATTAATTCGGATGAGACGAACTATGTTACAAATTTTCGTTGTTTGTCAAAAAATTTTGACATTATTTTTTCCAATAACGTGATAATGTAAATATGGGCTTTTATCTCTATAAACCAAACCAGTAATTTCACTACCAGTACAGGTAAAACGAAGCGCGTATCGAAGCCTTTGTAAAGCAGCAAGATAAAAGTCTTGACTATCAATTGCTCTAACGGTTCTATCGAGAGTGATAGGTGCCTGTGTTACTTTAGGTAGAGTTGGTAGTATCAATCACACTCGTGTAATGTATTCGTTGGAGTAATGAAAGATATAGTGAGTAATTGTCAAATGGGTACGTATTGTAATACGCTAAATTTTGTCCATATATAAGACTTTTTTCCGTTTTACAACCAGTAAAGTATAAAATATGAGTTCTACACAGTAAAGTCAAACACTATACTCTGTTGATTCATTAGAAACAAACGATTAGAAAACACATTTACTTTACTGCCATAAGCAAAAAACTACTATCAGGCAAACAAGTAGCTTGTCTAACTAAGTATGATGTCAAAAAAATAATGCGTATAATTTTAACACGGGTGAAAAATAATATTAAACCCGAAGTTAGAATTTTTTTTTCTAAATCTGAAGTGATTCTGTATTTCTCAGAAGTTCTGATTTAGGAAGATTCGTAAACTAAAGGGCGTAAAAAATAACAAAAACCTGTATCAGGGACAGTCTATGAGCAACGATGCAATTAATCAATCTGGCAGTATGGCAAATTTGGCTTTTTCGGGTAATTCAGAAACTCCGTCGAGGTGTACATACGAGGGACAAAGGTGGTTGGTAGAAGAACGTGATGCTTGTGGCGTGGGTTTTATTGCCCAACGTCAAAATTTTTCAAGTCACGAATTAGTGGAAAAAGCTCTGCAAGCTTTAACCTGTTTGGAACATCGTGGTGGATGCAGCGCAGACTCTGACTCTGGTGATGGCGCAGGTCTTTTGACGGCTATCCCTTGGGAATTGTTCCATTCGTTTAATTTGGAAGATACTAGAAAATGTGCCGTTGGCATGGTTTTCTTACCACAAGAAACTCAAGCAGCTAAAGCTTCACGTGAAATTTTTGAAAAAATTGCATTAGAAGAAAAGCTAACTGTACTGGGCTGGCGAGAAGTGCCAGTACAACCAGACTTACTCGGTATACAAGCACGCGAGAATCTTCCTCGTATCGAGCAAGTTGTATTAACTTCAGAATTTGACGGTAACGAATTAGAGCAACAACTTTATCTTGCTCGGCGCCGCATTTTCAAAGCTGTACAAAACAAAGTTGTACAAAGTCTATCATCCGAAGACTTTTATATTGCTTCGTTGTCGAGTCGTACTATCGTTTACAAAGGGATGGTACGTTCGGCGGTTTTGGGTGAATTCTACACCGATTTGAAACAACCCACTTACAAAAGTTCTTTCGCAGTATATCACCGTCGCTTTAGTACCAACACAATGCCAAAATGGCCTTTAGCGCAGCCAATGCGTTTATTGGGGCATAACGGTGAAATAAATACTTTGTTAGGCAATATCAACTGGATGATGGCACGAGAACAAAGTTTGAGTCATCCTGTTTGGGGTTCGCGTTTCGATGAACTCAAACCGTTTGTTCAAGTTGATAATAGCGACTCTGCGACTTTAGATAATGTCTTAGAAGTGTTGGTACGTTCAGGACGCAGCCCGTTGGAAGCGTTGATGATAATGGTTCCAGAGGCGTATAATAATCAACCTTCTTTAAATAACTATCCAGAAATAGTTGATTTTTACGAATATTACAGCGGAATGCAGGAAGCTTGGGATGGTCCAGCCCTGTTAGTATTTGGTGATGGACGTAAAGTTGGCGCCACTCTCGACCGTAACGGTTTAAGACCAGCGCGCTACTGCATTACAAAAGATGATTATATTGTTGTTGCTTCCGAAGCTGGTGTAGTAAACTTTCCAGAAGAAAGTATCATCGAAAAAGGTCGTTTGGGTCCAGGTCAAATGATTGCCGTTGACCTCGAAACGAATGAAATACTCAAAAATTGGGAAATTAAACAGCGTATTGCTCTTCGTAACCCTTATGGGGAGTGGTTAAATAATTACCGTCAAGATTTAAAGTCTTTAAAAGGCGCCTATTCAAGTAATGGTAACGGCAACGGGAATGTTTTGGGCAGCACGAGTGTTAGTGAAGAAAGTATAGACCGTGAAAGCTTATTAAGACAGCAAATAGCTTTTGGCTATACTACCGAAGATGTAGAAATGGTTATCCAGCCAATGGCACAGGAAGGAAAAGAAGCTACTTTCTGTATGGGTGACGATATTCCCTTAGCTATTCTTTCTTCTAAACCACACCTTTTATATGATTACTTCAAGCAGCGGTTCGCGCAGGTAACTAACCCACCTATTGACCCTTTGCGCGAAAGTTTGGTAATGTCGCTAAAAGTCGAATTGGGTGGACGTGGTAATTTACTAGACCCAAAACCCGAATATGCGCGTCGCTTAAAGTTAGACTCACCTATTCTTAAAAATGCTGAGTTAGAAGTTATTAAGCATTCTTCGTTCAAAACTGTTGAGTTATCAACGCTGTTTGAAATTGCATCTGGCCCAGATGGTTTAAAAGCAGCTGTTCATGATTTACGTTCTCAAGCCGCAAAAGCTGTGTTGAGTGGCGCCGAAATCGTAATACTAAGTGACCGAGAGCAAAACAACGTCGCTATTGGTACCAGTCATACTTATATACCGCCATTATTAGCAGTGGGCGCCGTTCATCACTACTTAATTAGTCAAGGATTACGCACCAAAGCATCATTAGTAGTAAATACTGCTCAGTGTTGGAGTACACACCACTTTGCTTGTCTAATTGGCTACGGAGTCGATGCGGTTTGTCCTTACATGGCATTGCAGACAGTTCAAGATTGGTGGGCAGACCCTAAAACTCAACAATTTATGCAGCGCGGTAAAATCACCGCAATGACTTTAGAGAAAGCACAAAGTAATTTCTGTAAAGCGATTGAAGCTGGATTACTCAAAATTCTCTCGAAAATGGGAATTTCGTTGCTTTCAAGTTACCAAGCTGCACAAATCTTTGAGGCAATTGGTATTGGTGCAGATTTGTTAGAGTTAGGTTTTAAGGGCACAACTTCACGTATTGGTGGACTGAGTTTAAAAGAACTCGCTCAAGAAGTATTATCATTCCACTGCAAAGCCTTTCCTGAACTCAGCGTCAAAAAACTTGAAAACTTGGGCTTCGTTCAATATCGTCCAGGTGGTGAGTACCACATGAACAGCCCAGAACTTGCGAAAGCGCTGCACAAAGCAGTCGATGGCAAACAGTATGACCACTACGAGGTTTACCAAAAGCACCTGCAAAACCGACCAATTGCAGCATTGCGCGATTTGCTAGACTTCCAAAGTGATAGACAACCTATACCTATTGAAGAAGTTGAATCTGTTAGCGATATCGTCAAACGGTTCTGTACGGGTGGAATGTCGCTAGGCGCCTTATCTAGAGAAGCGCATGAAACACTCGCTATTGCGATGAACCGTATTGGTGGTAAGTCGAATTCGGGTGAAGGTGGAGAAGACCCAGTACGTTATAAAGTATTAGATGACGTTGATGCATCGGGTTTATCGCCAACTTTACCTCACCTCAAAGGTTTACGTAATGGAGACAGAGCTACCAGTTCGATTAAACAAGTCGCATCAGGAAGATTTGGGGTAACACCTGAGTACTTAATGAGTGCCAAGCAAATCGAAATTAAAATAGCTCAAGGCGCCAAGCCAGGTGAAGGTGGACAACTACCTGGTCCAAAAGTTAGCCAATACATTGCGATGCTACGCCGCTCAAAACCGGGTGTAACTTTAATTTCTCCACCACCGCATCACGATATTTATTCCATCGAAGATTTGGCGCAGTTAATTTTTGACTTGCACCAAATTAACCCCAAAGCACAAGTCTCTGTAAAACTAGTTGCCGAAATTGGTATTGGGACTATTGCTGCTGGTGTAGCTAAAGCCAATGCTGATATTATCCAAATTTCTGGACATGATGGTGGTACAGGCGCCTCTCCATTAAGTTCGATTAAGCACGCTGGTTCACCGTGGGAACTCGGTTTAAGCGAAGTTCACCGTGTGTTAATGCAAAATCAATTGCGCGACCGGGTTATTTTGCGTGTTGATGGTGGTTTAAAGAGCGGTTGGGATGTACTAATGGGTGCTTTAATGGGCGCCGAAGAATTTGGATTTGGCTCTATTGCGATGATTGCCGAAGGTTGTATAATGGCTCGAATTTGCCATACTAACAACTGTCCTGTTGGCGTCGCTTCGCAAAAAGAAGAACTGCGGAAGCGGTTTAACGGAATGCCTGAGCATGTGGTAAATTTCTTCTACTTTATCGCTGAAGAAGTTCGCAGTTTATTAGCACGTTTGGGATATCGTTCGTTGTTGGAAGTTGTGGGACGCGCGGACTTATTAACGACACGTGCCGAAGCGCATCTAACAAAAACACAAGCGCTCAACCTCGACTGCTTAACAAATCTACCTGACGCGCGTACAAACCGTGAGTGGTTACAACATGAGGAAGTTCATAGTAACGGTGCTGTTGTAGATGATGAATTAATTGCCGATGCTGAAATTCAAGCTGCGATTAATAATCAATCTGCTGTTACTAAGACTATTAATATAGTCAATACCGACCGAACAGTTGGCGCTCGTTTGGCTGGGAGAATTGCATCGCAATACGGCGATAATGGTTTTGAGGGTCAAATTAATCTTAATTTGATGGGAAGTGTTGGGCAAAGCTTTGGTGCTTTTAACCTTCCGGGTATGATTTTGACTTTAGAAGGAGAAGCTAACGATTACGTTGGTAAAGGCATGAATGGTGGGGAGATTATTATTAAACCCATGAGTAATGCTAATTATGACCCAGCACAAAACGTGATTATTGGCAATACTTGTTTGTATGGCGCCACTGGTGGGTTTTTATATGCCAACGGTTTAGCTGGTGAACGCTTTGCTGTTCGTAATTCTAAAGCTACAGCAGTTATTGAAGGCGCCGGGGATCACTGCTGCGAGTACATGACTGGTGGTGTAGTAGTAGTGCTGGGTAAAGTCGGAAGAAATGTAGCGGCAGGTATGACTGGCGGATTAGGATATTTCTTAGACGAATCTGGGAATTTCCCTGAGTTAGTTAATAAAGAAATAGTCAAAATTCAGCGAGTTACATCGAGTGCAGGTGAACAACAATTGCGTGATTTAATTGCTGCACATGCAGAGCGCACTAATTCACCTAAAGCGCAAATGATTTTGAACAACTGGCACTCATACTTACCAAAATTCTGGCAGTTAGTTCCTCCTTCTGAAGCTGATAGTCCTGAAGCTTCTCAAGAGCAAGAAAAACAACTCAGTTCTGTATAATCTTGTGGCACAGGCATCCTGCCTGTGCTTTCAAGTTATTATTTTTCCCACTAGACTATTAGGGCATTGGCAACGGATGATAAACGGATGTAACGGATAGCTGATTTTATATAACTAATTTTTGTTTGTAACAAAATAATTTTAATTTTGATGGTGTAATAAATAACCTACGGTTAGGCGTCCCGCCTGACCACAAGCATAAGCGCCGAGCCTCTGCGCTCATCTGTATAAAAAGTAAGCTAAGTATACATATTAATTATATAAAATAGCGCTTTTGTTACGTTAACTACGTAATTAATCAAAAAATAAGTAGTAAAATTTACCTTGATTTTATAGTGTAAAGATATGGCATTTTATTACTTCACGCTTAATTTTTTATTGTAGAGTTGTATTTACAGCACTATGAACTTTCAATATTGGCGCCTAAAAAATCCTGTGTACACCTAACCTAGAAATTCATACGATTAATTTTGATGGAAAGATAAACGAACTACTAAGGTCACAAAGGACGCAAAGAAACAATTATGAAGTTATAATCCACCAAGGTTAATAATACAGACCACCATTACTTGACGTAATTAAGTTAGTATTTAACTATATGTATTTAATCTTCAATTACTAAAAATAATGTTTGAGGCACCGAAATGCGACTTACATGATTCTCAAGTAGCAAATTCCAGTACTGACCTAACTTATGAAACTGAATTAAAACCCGGAGACAAATTAATTTTACCTGAGTCATTGACAAATAGTTTAAGTCCTGGACATTGGGTAATTACAATCCGACGAAAATCTAGTCCTTCTGAAATAACTCGAACTTACGAGGCTTTTCTCCGTAGCTACGCTCCAGAAGATGAAGGGTTGTATGATGATTATTAAAGCTGGTAATTGTTTTTTTCAATGCACAGGCAGGATGCCTGTGCCACGGTAGTGCTAATGTACAGTTATTTTGATGCGATTGCTAGTTGTTGGTCTTCGAGTTCTAGCATTTCGGGTATTGTTACGAAACGATAACCTTGTTGTTTGAATTTTTTAATCATTTCGGGCAATGCTTTGACTGTGCTGTCGCGAACCCCACCACCATCGTGCATTAAGACAATACCACCAGGTTTGGAAAATCGCATTACGTTTCCAATTAACCTGGATGCGGCAGGACGTTTGTAGTCATTTGAATCTGCTGACCACATAATTACTGAGTATTTTTTACTACGAGCATATGCAGCAGGGCCATTACCTAGAACTCCACCGGGTGGTCTAAATAAATTTGTTCTGACACCTGTGACTTTGTAAATAATTTCTTCGGTATCGTTAATCTCTTTGGCTGCAATACTGGGACTAAGGCGATGATACCAGTGGTGCCATGTATGGTTGGCAATGGTGTGACCATCTGTTACGATGCGCTTGCCTACTTCTGGCATATTTTTCATGTTATTGCCAATAACGAAGAAAGTCCCTTTGACGTTGTTGGTTTTAAGAATATCTAATACCTGTTCTGTGTATTTAGGCCAGGGACCATCATCAAATGTTAAAGCGATAATTTTGTCTTTGTTATTTGGTTTGACTGCATTTAGCGTCATACCTTGATAGCGTTTTGGAATTTCTAGTATACCTTTGAGTTTGGCTTCCTCTTGCCAACTATCGAGCATTTGCGTTTTGAAACCTTCAATCTGCCCTTTAATATCTATCGTTTTGAAACTACTCGCATTTACTGCTAGTTCAAGTGTATTTGCTGATGGTTTAAAAGGTATTATTATACCTATACCAACAATCATGATTAAAGCTGCTACACCTAACCAAAAAAACTTTGTAATTCTAAAAGGCTTATTTTTAACTTTTCTAACTTTTATCTGTTTTTTCATTGCATAACTCCTTCACCTGTAGATAGTACCTATCCATAGATATATATGAATACACGTATATATATGGCGGCGCCGATTATCCGTCTCTCAAAATAATATTCATAGCTACTTTGAGCAAATCACTAAAATTTAACTACAGGGTAACAGAAATTACTTTGAACAAAAAGATAAAACCAGCAAAATCCACTATCAAAACTATAATCAAACTCAAATATTCTAAGATGGCTATATAGAAATGTAATTTGTAGCACAGACACAAAAGCCTGTGCAATGACTACCTACTTCTTACTAGCAACTTCTAGCTGTTTATCTTGCATCTCTAAAAGCTCAGGTATTGTTACAAAACGATAACCTTGCTTTTTAAAGTTATCAATAATTTGGGGTAAAGCTGCTACCGTGTTCGAGCGGTTTCCACCACCATCGTGCATTAACACAATTCCACCGGGTTTTGCTTCCCGCATAACATTACTTATAAGTTTTGGGACACTAGGTCGTGCATAGTCGGATGAATCAGAAGACCACATGATAGTGGCATACTTTTGATTTTTAGCGTAAGCGTATGGGCCATTTGTTTTAATTCCACCAGGTGGTCGGAACAAACTTGTTTTCACACCTGTAACTTGATAAATCAAATTGCTTGTGTTGTCTATTTCAAAAGCAGCAGCTTGCGGATTCATATAATGGTACCAATGGTGCCACGTATGATTTGCAATTACGTGTCCTTCGGCAACAACACGTTTACCCATGTCGGGATGCTCTTTCAGCATTTGCCCAACTATAAAAAATGTTCCTTTTATATTATTTTTTTTTAGAATATCAAGTACGGCAGGTGTGCTTTGCGGCCAGGGTCCATCATCAAATGTTAATGCTATCACTTTGTCGCTCGGCGCCAGATTTGCTTCGGCAATTGTTGCACCGCGAAACCTAGCTGGAACCTCACTTAAACCCTTCTTCACTGCTTCAAGTTGCCAACTTGTAACAACTGATGACTTTAAATTTTGTATTCGCTCTTCGGTCATCGGTTTGAGCGTTAATTCTTTAATATTAATCGTCTGCGTACTTTTTCCGTTATTTGGCATAACGGGTAACATTAAACCTAAAGTTAGACACCCTCCTAACCCTAGTAACGCAATTAATGCACCTTGCGACCAACCAAAAGACTTGTTGTTCTCCACTTCACAGCTCCTTCACGGCACAACCTGCAATTACCGAAACACGGTATTTTATAACACTAATACTTTAATTAAATACACTCATTCTTAGATGCTAAGAACTAATAATTACACTCGTAATGTTTATTTAGTTAGGATTTTTAGCAGTATAGAATATCTCTTTTAACATCAGCTATACTCGAAAAATTTCGGTATCGCTTCTGATTTGCTTTCAATTATCTACTTAGCACCCTTGCTGTGTAATTACTATCCTTCCCATTAACTAATTACTTAGTCTAATATTTAACTATATACCCAACGATATATTTACTATCGTTAAGTATTATGCATGAGTCTTATTCATAGCTAAAGTATATTTTATTTCTTAGAATTTTCCATTCATTTAAACAAAACTTTAAGTTTTTTAATACTTACTGCTTAATTCTGTAAATACTGAACATTAGACGCAATTTCTTTATGTATAGTTTCTCCCAATTTAATATATTTATTTTTTTACACATGAATTTAAGCTGTTTACTAGCTAAATACAAATATATTTTTAGCGATTTGTCGAAAATACAAATAATAAACCAGCAAACTGATACCCACAATTAAATATACTACTAACTACATTAATACTATAAAACAATACTAATGCTAACCGTAAAAACACTGGTATAGTATATTTTACACCATTTACTTTGCTATATCTTATTCAATAAATGCGAATTTAAGTAATATTTAAGCATTTTATCTTACACGAAAGAGTAATATTCAATACTTAATATACCCAATTGATTTAGTCAAGACAAGTATAAATTACAACTAAATTACAACTAAATGTTAATTAAATAATAATCATATTCAACTATTTACGCAGAAAGTATTTTAATTTATGCCAACCATAAATCTTGAGCAAAGCGAACACAATAAAGGGTAAGAATAAAACCACAAAATGCCATAACAGCATAACCCCATCGCGGATAGAAAGCAAATAAAAATCCGCAAGCGATAAATACAGGTGCTATGGCATATACATACCTGTCAACAGACATGGTTAGTCCTGTGTTCAAGGCAATTGCATATGAGAAAAAAGCATAGATAGCTGCAACCAAGGGTAAGGATGAGCGATAGTGCCAAAGTAGATATAAACCGCCAAAAATCCAAACAATTTGGATTAATGGGTCATTAGCCAACATCCACGCTTGCATCCACAAAGCAAAAAATCCGTAGCGTGTAAGCTCGTGACCAATTCGATTTCGGAGCCGATATAACAACGAACCGCTTACTATCACAATAGCAAACTTTATCGGATGAAGGTAGTCTTGGATATAACCAAGTTGTGTATTCTTAACGCCAATAACGATTTGTTTGAGCAGCAACAGCCAACCAGAAAGCGTAAACCCGGCAGAACTTCGCCACCCACGTTGAGCATGAAGAAATGCGCTAGCATCGCCAAACTTAAGAGCGCAGTACAAACTGTAAAGTCCCACTCCACTCAGCACGGCAATACTTGTAATGTAAGCTATTGGTGGGCGCCGTTGTCTCCAGGCAGTCAAAACAAAAGCTGGTAAAAGTGCTATTCCTGTAATTCTGGTTGCGGTGGATAATCCAGACCATAGTCCAGCCCAAATATACTCTTTTCGATCAAACGCGCGTAGAGCAGATATACTAAACAGCAAAAATAACCCTTCGGTGTAAATTACTGTTCCATACAAAGAGTAAGGACACCATGCAAGTGCAGCAGTTGCCCAGCGAGCAGAATCTTCACTCCCAATTTCAGATACCCAAACATAAAATATAATTAAGGCGCCTAAAAAAGAGAAGTTATTGATAAGCAAACCAGCAACGGGGAACGATAACCCAAGCTGCATTAATATCCAACTTAGTAAAGGATATAACGGGAAAAAAGCTACAGCATATTGGTTATTCACCACGTCAGCACCGTAGTTGTAACCGCTTGTGGCTATTTTGTAGTACCATACGCTATCCCATGCGAATAATACATCCCACCAACCATATTTATTGATCACTATGTTTGATGCTTTGGCAATGATTGGCATTACAGCAAACATCATAAATATAATTAGTAGCCGACTTGATAGCCACATCAAGATTGGAAACTTATATTTGCTCACTTGTTCCAAACAACTAAAATAACACCGCAAACAATAAAGGCAAGTCCGAACAAACGTCCTATCGGTATTGATTCTTTAAATACAAATAAACCAAGTAGAACAGAAAATACATACACTAGTGAAGCCGCAGGGCCAGCTACACTTAAGTTGACGCGGGTTAAGACTAGAATGTAAGCGATGGCGCCTACACCATAACAAGATAATCCGATTAGTAATTCAGGTATACTAATAATGGAGATAATTTGATTGAGTGCGTTGGATAGATCTACTTTACCTAGTTTTGCGGCACCCATTTTTAGGAACAACTGTCCTGCTACACTCGAAAGGATAGACAGCAACAGTAAAGCGAATTCTTTTAGGTTCACGAGAGTAATTACCCAAATTTATGCATTGAGACAGTTTGTTGTGATGTTACACCGCTAACTTCTTTAACTGTATATATTGGGCGCCCTTTGACTTCTTCGTAGATGCGACCGATGTATTCTCCTAAAATTCCAATACAAAACAATTGTACAGAACCTAAGAAAAATAGAGCAACAGCGATTAATGTATAACCTACCAAAGGTGTCGCGCGGTCAGATAGGCGCCAGTAAACAATGAGTAGCATCATCAGTACAGCAATAACTGCCGATAACATTCCTAAGTAAGTAGCTACACGCAGAGGGACTCTTGAAAAGGAAACAATACCATTAATGGCTAGTGCAAACGATTTGCCAAAGGTGTATTTCTCTTTACCAGCAAAACGGGGATCACGTTCAAATTTCACGGAAGTTTGACGATAACCTACCCACGCACGCAGTCCACGAATATAACGGTTGCGTTCTGGCATTGCGTTGAGAACGTCAACGACTTGTTTATCCATTAAGCAAAAATCACCAGTATCCGAAGGAATATCAACATCAGCTAGTTTTCGGAGAATACGGTAAAAAGCATAAGCCGTAAATTTTTTTATAATAGATTCTTTTTTACGTGAAGTGCGCTGTGCGTAAACAACGTGATATCCTTGGCGCCATTTTTCAATCATGCCCAAAATTAATTCGGGTGGGTCTTGCAAGTCAGCATCCATCACCACAACAGCGCCTTCTGCACGCACAAAATTTAATCCTGCCGTGACAGCAACTTGATGCCCAAAATTGCGTGCAAAGCTAATATAGCGAACTCGACTATCACACATTTGAAGTTCGCGAATAGCGCTTAGTGAACTATCTCTACTACCATCATCGACTAATATTAATTCACAATCACCATCCAACTGTTGCATTACACCAGTTAGGCGCCGATACATCTCGTGAATATTTTCTTCTTCGTTGAAGATGGGGATCACTATTGAGTAAGTTGGTTGAGTCACGGTAAAACCAAAATATATGTACTAGTAGTCAACTGGTTTTTGCAATCACTATCACTATATATATAGATAATTAAGATTTGCTTTTTTATATTTTGTGCCCTACCAGTAGCGCTGATACACCGAATGGTAAACGAAACTTATTGATTAAATGACGTTCGGTAGCAAATAGAAAAGTCAAAAATTTATTTACAGGCGCCGACGGCAACGTTAAATCACTGCTAATCTGAGATTTATTATCAATTCTTAACAATTTTTGGGCATTGCGTACTGCTGCAACGACAGGAAATAAGAAGGTATTAAAATAGGTACTGTAATGCACGGCAAAATCAGCTTTACGGACAACTTGCTGTAAACCTTTCAAATTATAACGGCGCCGATGATGGTTGATATCATCGTGGTGACTCCATAAAAATTGGAATGCTGGAACAGTTAGTACTAACCAACCACCAGGTTTAAGGTGAGTTCGCAAAGCTTCAAGTGCAGCCACATCATCATCAATATGTTCTATAACATCAAAGGCGACAATTAAATCATATTTTTCGTTCTCGAAAGGAATTTTATCAGGTAAGCTTCCCGCTTTAACTGTAGTTACTTGACGCTGATTGGCAAATGTACGCGCAGTCTCTTCTAACTCCATCGCTTCAACTTGCCCGTGACGCGCTAACATTTGTAAGTTACCACCAGTACCACAACCTGCTTCCAGAATTTTGGCATTGCTAGGTAAGTTGAGTTGCCGAATTACCTTATCGAGTATACGACGGCGCCCGATAAACCACCAATGTTTATCTTCCATTGCCGCATATTGATAGTAAAAATCTTTTTCCATATCTATAAAATGCTTTTCTTGTGGAACGGGCATCCCTGCCCGTCAATATACTAATAAACTTGAAAAATATTTGTATTTATTACCACAGAGACACAGAGGGCACAGAGGAGAGGTCAACGTAAAATTTGGGAAATCATGCGATTTGCCTGTGATTCATAGCTGCCGCCGAATAAATTAAAATGATTAACGATATGGTACAGGTTGTAAAGTACTTTTCGCTTTTCGTACCCCTCATCTAAAGGAAACACTTCGTTATAACCTCGGTAAAACCCAGTTGAAAATCCTCCAAATAATTCAGTCATGGCAATATCGACTTCTCTATCACCATAATATGTAGCTGGGTCAAAAATAACAGGTGTACCATCGTTTGTACATCCTGCGTTTCCTCCCCATAAGTCACCGTGTACTAGTGATGGTTGTACTTCGTGACCAGCCAATAGTTCTGGAATAGCAGCGAGTAACTCTTCTGAACTTGGAAAATGTCCACCTTTTCGGCGCCCTAATTTAAATTGATATCCTAAACGATGCTCAGTGTAAAATTCTACCCAACTGTCTGTCCAGGTATTTATTTGTGGAGTAGACCCAATAGTATTATTCATATCCCAGCCAAACCTATTTTGTTTGACTTTGTGCATTGCTGCAAGATGGCGCCCCATTTCTTCCCAAGCTTTATTACCCCCACTACCAATATCTAACCACTCTAATACTAGGTAACAGTTATTACCAGCAGTTCCATAACATATTGGTTTAGGAACACGAATAGTAGCTGTATCATACATTTGTTGTAAACCTAAAGCCTCCGCCGAAAACATGCTACTATATGAAGCTTGGTTTACTTTGACAAAGTAGGTATCCTGACCATTAGAAACAGCGTAACCTTGATTGATACAACCGCCACTTATCGAGCGCTTTGTTGCAGTTTGAAATTTTGTACCTGTTACCTGGCTAATATGGTTATCTATCTCAGTCCACATAATCGTATCCTGTAAGCGCGGGTTAACAGATATCCTAGAACAGTACTAAAATCTCGTAAACCCGCCCCATTATGACTAATGACGAAAACCTAAATGGATACAGCGTACCAAAAGTATCAGGTAATACAAGTATATATAATGCGGATAGCAGTTATAAAGTAATAGAAGAGTCTATATTAGGACTTTGGCAAGTATTAAATAACTTAACGAGCATCCAACCTCCACGTTGTGAACGTTACCGCGTGACTATATTTGGTTCCGCGCGCTTACAGTCAGATAGCCCACTATATAATGGTGTGAAATATTTTGCTAGTGAACTCACAAAAATGGGTTGCGACATTGTGACAGGTGGTGGGCCTGGTTTAATGCAAGCAGCAAACGAAGGAAGTTTTTTAGCCAATGAAAACCGCTCTACAAATTCTATAGGCATTCGTATAGACTTAGACTTCGAGCAAAGCGCCAATCCCTTTGTCGAACAAATGTATCAACATCAAACATTTTTCACACGCTTACACCACTTTGTTTTGTTATCTAATGCATTTGTAGTAGTTCCTGGTGGTATTGGGACTACCTTGGAAGCATTAATGATTTGGCAATTACTCCAAGTTCGTAAACTAAATAATATGCCTTTCATTTTAGTTGGGGAAATGTGGTCAGAATTAGTAGACTGGGCAGATAAATATATGGTCAATGTGCAAGATCAACTTGCCAGTCCTAAAGATATGCAAATTCCTTACTGTGTAAATAACTTTGCTGAGGCTACATCTGTACTGAGAAAACACCACTCTCAGTGGCTACAAGGTTGTGAAATTTAGCAACCTTGTGGAACGGGCATCCTTGCCCGTTCCAGATAAGGGACTTCCAAAAATTTAATTCTCCATCTTGTAGGATGGGCGCCCTTGCCCGTCTCAAATTTAGGGGCAGGCGAGGACGCCTACCCTACAAGAAAATTTTGGAGATTTTTTTATTTGGAAGTCCCTAATAAAAATTATGATTGTTACAGAAATCTGTATTGAAATACTTATTTAATTCAAGAGATTTGGTGCCAATTTTAACCATTTTTCTAGCTTCCCCTCTGTGTACACTGAACATTTGAGACAAGATAAATATAAAAAGAAAATTTACGCAGAGAACTATACACTAAAACGGGTTATAACTTGACTTTTAGAGAATCTTAAAGATGCTTCGTGCCTCAGCATGACATTAAAGATGCTTCGTGCCTCAGCATGACAATGTTAATGAACTTGTTGACGTGTAGCTTCTGCGTCAATTGGTTTTATAATAAATAGCCGTAGCATGTACCACATTACACCTATCATTAGGGGCAGTTTGTGGAAGAATTTTAAGATACTAAATATAGCAGGTCTATTACTGTATTTAATATCTAACAGTTTTAACTGTAGGTTGAGGTTAGAACAGCGTTCCATTGCTGGCATAAATGCTGGGTGTTGGGTGTCTAGGATGACGGGAAACGCGCGTGCTGAGGTTTTGTTTGTTTCTTCGATAACTTGAATATTATATTGTCGCGCGTCGATACCGAGAGATTTATAAAAGTTTGCCCGTTCGAGTACTGTGAGTGTATGTGTGGCAAATACTGTTACTAAGAAAAAACGTGCCCATAACCGTGCTTTCCAGTTATCCCAGAGTTGAGGTTGGGAACGTAGCAGTGCTTTGAAAAAGTCACCGTGACGGTTTTCGTCTTGACACCAGTTCTCGAAGTAACGGAACAAGGGATAATATTGGTAATCTGGACGCTTTTCTAGATGACGGAACATTATAATGTAGCGCCAGTAACCTATTTTCTCAGATAGATAAACGGTGTATATTATCCACTCTGGTGGGAAAAAGGTGTAGGTTCTATTTTTGGTTAAATAGCCTAAGTCAAGCGACAAATTAAAATCCGCCATTGCTTTGTTGATAAACCCAGCATGACGTGCTTCATCGCGCGCTAGGTATTCAAATGCTTCTGATAATAACGGACTTTTGTTTTTGAGGCGCCGTGTTAGCTCCTTAAACAGCAAAAATCCTGAAAATTCAGAAGTGCATGAACGCTCTAAAAAGTCAATAAATGCCAGCCGTGTTTGTCCATCGATGTGTTCCCAACTTTGTTTAAACTCCTCATCACGGATAAAGTGGTGACGATTGTAATCTGCTTTTAACTCTTGAATAACTGCCCGCAATTCCTTATCATCAGCCGACAAGTCCATTTGCGCCACTTTATCAAAATCAGTAGTGTAAAACCGAGGTGTTAATAGTGTCTCTTGAACTGGCGCCTTAACACCCGATTTCAACTTTCCTGTTTGTGAAACTGTGCTTGACTTAACCATATAAAACCTTCACCATGATTGATTGCCACATAGCCATCTAATCATATTCAATTCTTTATTTCTATAATTTGTCAAATAAATTTGAAAATTGATTGTAGGTTGGGTGGAGGCTTTGCGGAACCCAACATTCAAGATTAACTATGTAAATATTTATGAATAACTATATGAATAGTTGTTTGTGTGTGCATGTAGAAATATCTTAGAATTTTTGGTAAAACTAAGCAATGGCTGGAATTTGTGTCAATGGTTAGGCGCCGTGATACAGACTATCTCTCTCTACACTCTGTGAAAGTTTCTGGGAATACTCGTGTAAGTTCTTGGCGTTTCTAGCAATGCATCAGAATTATTAAGGTATTTAACATGAGTAGCAATTTAGCTATTAAGCTTCGTGCTGGAACACAAAAAGCACATACAGCAGCAGAAAATGCTGGTTTTACAAAATGTTTTCTCAAAGGTGTGATAGATAGAGGATGTTTTGCGAAGTTCTTGGGTAACTTATATTTTGTATACAGCGAACTCGAAGCAGCATTACAGCAACACCGTGAACATCCATTTATCAAACCGCTTAATTTTCCTGAATTAAATCGCACAGCGAATTTAGAGAAAGATTTGGAATTTTACTACGGTCAAGACTGGAAGAAACAAATCGCGCTATTACCAGCAGCACAAACTTATATCAACCGAATTCGAGAAATTGCCGCTGCGGAACCAGTATTATTGCTAGCGCATTGTTACACACGATATATGGGAGACCTTTCGGGAGGTCAAATGTTTCAAAAGATTGCTCAGAATGCTTTGAAACTCGAAGGTTATCAAGGAACATCATTTTATCAATTTGAGCAAATACCTGATAAAAATGCGTTTAAAGATAAATACCGTCAAGCGTTGAATGCGCTACCACTTGATGATGCGACTGCTGATAGAGTTGTTGCAGAGGCAAACTATGCTTTCCATTTAAATAATTTAGCAGCGCAAGATATGGAAGGTAGTTTGATTCAAGCTATTGGTCAAGTTATGTACAACTCTCTCATTCGTAGCCATAACCAAGGTAGCACTGAAGAAGTTAAAAGTGCTAAGTGCTGAGTGCTGAGTGTAGAGACGTGACATGTCACGTCTCTACAGGAGTTAGGAGTTAGATTCCTAACTCAGCACTCAGCACTAAACACTCAGCACTCATTACTCAGCACTCTTATTGATATTGGAACTTACGAAATGGTTTTTCAATTACCTGGTGTGAAGTTTGATTTAAATCTAATCAAAAAATACGATACACCTACACCTCGATACACGAGTTATCCTCCCGCTACTGAGTTAACAGAAAGTTTTACCGAGCAGGATTTTAAAGATGCGATTGCACTTTCAAATGCTCGCAAAACTCCGCTTTCTTTGTATTTTCATATACCTTTTTGTCTAAGCGCTTGTTATTACTGTGGTTGCAATATTGTTGTTTCTGGGAATAAGAATATTGCAGTACCTTATGTAGAGTATTTAACGCGCGATATCCAACAAACTGCGAAGTTAATAGACACAAACCGTCCGGTTGTACAAATTCACTGGGGTGGTGGTACTCCCAATTATCTAAGTACTGAGCAAATCGGGTATATTTGGAAGCATATCGAGAATAACTTCAAAATTGATTCCAATGCCGAAGTTTCAATCGAAATAAACCCTAGTTACATCGACAGGGATTATATATTCTTTTTGCGCGAACTTGGATTTAACCGCATTAGCTTTGGACTTCAGGATTTTGACCTGAAAGTACAAACTGCTGTAAATCGAGTTCAGCCAGAAGATATGATATTTAATCTTATGGGTTGGATTCGTGAAGCTGAGTTTGAGAGTGTTAATGTTGACTTAATTTATGGATTACCGCATCAAAATTTAAAGAGCTTTCATCAAACTGTTCAAAAAACGATTGCCCTTGACCCAGATAGAATAGCGGTATTTAACTTTGCTTATGTACCTTGGGTGAAACCTGTACAAAAGAATATAGATGAGAATGCTTTACCGGCGCCATCAGAAAAGTTAGAAATTTTGCAAATGACTATTGAGGAGCTAACGAGCAGTAAATATCTGTTTATTGGCATGGACCACTTTGCCAAACCAAACGATGAACTTGCCATAGCACAAAGCAAAAACGCGCTCAAACGTAACTTCCAAGGTTACACAACACATCAAGAAGCTGAATTATTCGGATTCGGCGCCACATCAGTTAGTATGCTGCAAGAAGCTTATGCTCAAAACCATAAGCAACTCAAAGACTACTACCAAGCCATAGAAGCAGGTAACTTACCAACTTGTAAAGGCTATAAACTAACTTCGGATGACATGCTACGTCGTGATGTTGTCATGACCATCATGTCAGGTATGCAAGTTAATAAACAAGAAATTGAGCATCAATATAACATCGTGTTTGATGAGTATTTTGCTCATGAAGTTCAGCAATTACATTTGTTAGAAGATGATGGATTGGTTAATTTATCAAAACAGTATATAGGGGTGACGGAGATAGGTAGATTACTTGTTCGTAATATTGCCGTGATTTTTGACGCGCATAAAGCTACGCGCGAAAGGAAATTATCACGCGCGATTTAATCCCCCCTAACCCCCCTTAATAAGGGGGGAATAAGAAGCACCTCTTAGCCCCCCTTATTAAGGGGGGTTGGGGGGATCAAAACGTTTTTATTTGTATTATAAAAGTAAAGGTAGCATCTTAAATAAGAGGAAAGTCTAAATGAACCAGTATCTAACTTTTATGACATCTAACCCAAAACCTCTTGTTGCAGCTAACCGAAAACAAACAGTAGAAAAAATTATTAAAGTTTTGTCTGAGCAAGGCATTCAAGTATTTTACCTTGATGGGGAAGAAATCTCTAACAAAGAAACTTTTTTGGAAAAAGTTGCTACAGCAATGAACTTTCCTTCATATTTTGGCGCCAACTGGGATGCTTTTGAGGAATGTATTACTGATTTAACATGGTATCCTGCTGAAAAATACGTTACAATATACGAACGTCCGGATATATTTGTACAAGCTGACCCTACTGGTTGGCAAACAGCACTGGATATTTTGCGTGCGGCAGAAGAATACTGGCAAGCAAAAAACATACCACTAAATGTTTTCCTACTAAATTAAGTGTAAATTTTGGTGTCAACAAGGGGAAGTATATAAAATATATATACGCACACCCCCCTGTATGTCTCTTTTAACAGAAGCACTGGATCGGATAGAAACTTGGTTTGTGAGAAACCAACCCAAATTCGCTTTGGGTTTACAGCCAGGACTAACGCGCGCAGAAATTAATGAGATTGTTAAAGATTTTCAATTTCAGCTTCCACAAGAACTCTATGAGTTTTACGAATGGCACAACGGTTGTAATAGCTATGGTGATTTGATTCCTGATTATGATAAGTTTTTCTCTTTACAATATGCTTTAACAAATTACGAAAGTTGGTTAAGTTGGGAGCGCTGGAATCCTCACTGGTTCCCGATATTAGATGGTAATGGTGATTTTAGGTACGCGATTGTTGTGGGAGAAGAAACAGCACCTATTTGGCATATTGACCCAGAGTGTGGTATTGAAGAAATTCGTTGGGATAGCCTTACAGATTTATTTAATGCAGCAGCAGAGTGTTATGAAACAGGTACCTATTACATTGACGAAGAAGGATATATACAAGAAGACGAACAGAGAGTTATTGAGATTCAACGTAAGTATAATTATCGAGGAACTGAACAAGTTATATCAAATCAACCATTAGACCCTTATCCTCCAACAGTTGCTAGTCAAATTAATCTTTCAGAACCGGATGCTTTAGAGCAGTTGACTCAGGCTTTAAATGCAGACCCATTAAATAGTGATGGCAGAATTCAGCAAGTCATGGCTGCTAATACTTTAGAAAACCTTGCAAATTTAGGTTTGTTTGAAGAAGTCGGTGCCCAACCGCTCGTTACTGCCTTACAAAACATGATTCATGATGGGGCTGGTCATGCTTTAGCAGCAAAAAAATTAGGTGAATTGGGAGATAAAAGGGCTATTGAAACACTTTTACAAGCGCTTAATGATAATTCTAGTGAGGTACGGGTAAATGCAATTGATGCCTTAGCTAAGTTAGGTGATTTGAGAGTTGTTGACCGAATCATTCAGTGTTTGCAGGACTCAGATTTTTTTGTGCGAGTTGCAGCAGCAAGGGCACTTGCTCAATTTAAAGATATAAAAGCGATTGAACCTTTAATTGAGGCATTAAAAATTGAGAACCAATCTACAGCTTGCAGCGCCATTGCTACAGCACTAGGACACTTTGCGGATGCTAGAGCTATAGAACCTTTAATTGAAATATTACATAGCCAAGGTCGAAATCTCAGAGACTCTTTTAGTTTCCAGCATGTTAAAGTATGTTTGATTGAAGCATTAAGCAAAATAGAAGACGATAGAACAACCAATGCTTTGCTTGAAGTTTTGGCGCCTGGAGAAGATGATTTACAAAGAAATAGACATAATTGGCAACAATCACAACAAACAATTCGGATTGCGGTAGAAACACTTCTAAAGCGTCAGCACCCTAATTTGATTACTATATTGACTGATTTGCTTCAAAATGCCGAGCGTCACATGCGTTACGATACGTTATTCGCACTAGAAAAAATACCTGATGCAATGGTTGTTGACCTGCTGATATTAGGATTATCTGATGAGGATGCCAACTTTCGCTTGTCAGCAATTAGTTATCTTGGAGAAAGACAAGATGTAAAGTCAATCGAACCTCTAATAGGTACTTTAAAAGATATGAATGCTGAAGTACGTATGGAAGCTGTTCAAGCTTTAGAAAAAATTAATGATGAAAGGGTAGTAGATGCTTTAATTCAAAAATTAAATGATGAAGAATCAAATGTTCGCGCTTGCGCTGTACTAGCTTTAGGTAATTTCAGAAACTCAAAGGCAATAGAACCACTAAATCGATGCTTACAAGATGAAAATTCAATTGTTCGTAAAATGGCTCAAGAAGCTTTAAATAAATTTGTTTAACTTAATTTGCTTCTTGCTCGTTCTATTTATTTTTGCAAATCGGGACGGGAAGCTAGGTATTCTTTCAAATGGTTACAACCAATAGGAATTACGCATTTTAACGAAAAATTGTCATTAGTCACGTAGCGAAGAATCTCAGAGATGCTTCACTACGTTCAGCATGACAATTTTTTGCGTAAGTCCTAGGTAATTAAAAATGTTTATTAGTACTACTAGTTGGTTAATATAACCTGAGTTGACGGCTGTAAAAACCCCTCTCCAAACCTCTCCCCAAAGTGGGAAGAGGCTTTAAACCTTAATGTTTTCACTCAAAGCTAGGAATATTTCTGCCCCTCTCCGCACCGGAGAGGGGTTGGGGAGAGGTTCATTTAACTCACGTTAATATAACCGCACCAACACCAATAGCGATAATAATTCTTGAAAGAGCCATTTGCTAAGTTGTTCTCGTTGCCCGATCTACCCGATCTATTTTCTACTAAACATCTTAATATAATTTCATCCAAAATTGAAATATTTGAATCTTTATTGATATATAATTGAATTGGGTGCTAATCAAATTGAATTGTTATATATTTTAAGTAGTGCTACTAAATTGTGGGTAAAATTATGGTTGAGCAACTTATAATACAAGAACAAGATGATTGCTTCTACGTACCAGATGCCAACCAGCTAGTTACTGAAGATGATACGCCAGTGGATAACTTTGCATCTGAAAAACAACAACGCTTGTTAGTTGGTTCGTCTTATAGTTCTTTACAAAATCAAATATTTTTAGCCTCAGCTAACGTCGGTATTTATTATGCTGACTCAAAACCGCCTATAGTACCCGATGTCTTTCTGAGCTTAGATGTGCAAGTACCTACAAATTGGTGGGAAAAGCAAAATCGTTGCTACATGGTGTGGAAGTTTGGTAAACCCCCAGAAGTAGCAATTGAAATTGTTTCTAACAAAGAAGGTGACGAGCTAGGGGAAAAGCTGAAAATTTATCAGCACATGCGGGTGAGTTACTACATAGTGTATGACCCAACAAAACAATTAGGAGATAAAGAGCTATATATTTACGAACTTAGAGGAACGCGCTATTTTGAGACTTCAGACACTTGGCTTGATCAAGTAAATTTAGGTGTTACTCTCTGGGATGGGCAATTTGAAGGTAGACAGGATACTTGGCTACGCTGGTGTTATGAAGATGGTACTGTTTTGCCTACTGGTGATGAACGCGCTCAAGTTGCCGAACAGCGCGCGCAAGTACTGGCACAAAAGTTAAGAGAAATGGGTGTAGACCCAGATACATTGTAGTTATTTATCTTGTGGAACAGGCATCCTGCCTGTCCTATGGTGAGGGGCGGGCAGGGATGCCCGCTCCACAAGAATATAAGTTTTTATTTGTGGGTGTTTAATCTTGCGGCTGCTTCATGTAATTTTTGGGTACAGTTGGTTACTATTGGCTCACCGTGTGCAACTGAAATTACTTGTAAGTCAGTAATATTATTTGCTAAAGATTCTAGCCACTGGCGATAGGCATTTCTATCTGTCATGTAAAACATTTTTCCTAATCTGGTAATGCCGAAGAAACCACTGGCACCTAGTATAGCTACAGGCAATTTACTTTCGGGTGCATATTTATCTAAATAAGATTCTGTTAAATTAAATAGAATATCGGTAAAAATTAATGCTTTTCCCGTTGGTAGTTGTAATTCATATGCTAATTCTTGGGGACGAATGCCAGTTGGTTGATGGCAAACTATACCGTATTGAGGTAAAAATTCTTCTGCGGTTGCATCTACTGGAACAACTTGCTCAACATAAGGTATGGCAGCAGCGGGAGCAACTACTATTAATTCAGGATAACGCTGTTTGAATACGCGCGCGTCGAGTCGATGAATGCGATTAGGTACTATCATTATTTTGGGTGTACCTAATGATTCTAGTTGTATCATGGTTGCTTCATCTAATACAATGCCGCTATGAATTAATAGTGTAGAATCGGGTAGTTTATAAAGTATCATTTCCCTTGGTGGGTGTCCGCTAGCTGGTAAAATACCTGTAACGTGCCAGAGATTTGGCGCCAGTTCTTGGATGGGACTGTGGGGTAATACATGTGATTGCCATTCTGAGTTAGCATTTTGAACTTTACGAGGTTTGACTAGCGAAAATAACGAATAAAATATTTCTGATGGTAATGATTTTTCTTGTTTCATAAAGGTTAGTTGATGTTGGGTTGCGCTACGCTTTACCTAACCTACGTCTATTTAAAGGTGTGCGTCTTCTACATTTTTCTGATTTTTTGTAAGTTCTACCGATTTTTTAATATTTGTTTGGGTGTGGTGCCAAACTGTCGTACAAAGTGTAAGTTCAAATGGCTTTGGTTTGCAAAACCTACTTGTTGGGCAACTTGAGATATGGACTCACCTTTTTGCAATAGTTCTTTCGCGCGGGTGACTCGACAGCTAATTACATATTTATGTGGTGGTACACCTGTTGCTTGTTTGAAAAGCTGTGAGAAGTAATGCGGGCTTATTTGTGTTAGTGTACTGAGTTCGTTTAAACTTAAATCTTGGTCTAGATGCTCGTTAATATACTCGATTACTAACTTTAGCTGGCTTGGTGATAAACCACTTTTGTAGTTATGTGCAATAGGCTTTTTAGTTGCATAGTGTTGCATTAAGTGAACTGTAACAGCATTGACCATTGTCTCAGCATATAAACGACTTCCTGTCAAATCATTTTCTAATACTGTTTTCATTGCTAACCCTATTTGATATAACAATGAGTCAGAAGTGGCGAAATGAGGTATTAATTGAGATTCAAAGTTAGTCGGCGCCATTACTAAAGCAAAAAATTCAGCTTCATCATACGCGCGTACTCCATGCCCAACTCCTTGAGGAATAATAATTACATCTCCTTCTTGAACTGGGTCATCGCGTAATTTACCATCCAGCTTACGTTCGGCATGAACTCGCTTGTTTATATGTGTAAAAATTAGTACTGCATGTCCGTTAATAATACTAACTTCATCGCTTTCTCCCGCAGGTTGACAATGATGCTCAAACACAAATCCATCCCAGCGCGCTGGGTAAGTAGAAAGAATAGCAGGACGTGGTAAAAGTAAGTCACTAGGGTTGTGTTTTTTGAAGTCAATTATCAAAATCTCTCCCTCTCTGTGTTCTCTGCGTCTCTGTGGTAAAATTTTTTCTTTATCACCACAGAGGCACAGAGGGCACAGAGGAAATACGACTAATCTAAGATTATTACGAAAAATTACATAAATACGAAAAATCTAACTAACATTTTGTATAGCCCATGTATGGCTTCAACACAGATTGTCAAAAGTAAAAAGAGGCTACAAACCGGACTAAAATTACTCCTTAGTTCGGGACTTTTAGCTTTGCTAGGTGGTGGTGGATGGTGGTTTTACATTCAAAATTCCGGTAAATCATCAAATGCTGTCGCTTTACCTATAATGACCGCAGACCGAGAAAACATCGAAATTACAATTAATGAAAGTGGTGCTATGCAACTCGGAGGACAACGAGACTTAAAGTCTCCAGGGGAGGTTACGGTAGATAAAGTGTTAGTCAAAGTCGGAGATACAGTCCAAGCTGGACAACGGTTATTGGTTCTCCGCAATAAAGAGCAGCAAAATACGGTTGCAAATCAAGATTTGGCTATTCGTAAACAGAAGCAAACTCTCGCGCGCAGTCAAGAAAAGGTTACAGAAGCAAGAGATAAGCTCGCGGTAGTACAACAAGAACTCAGGCAACCTGTTAAACAAGAGTTTGATATTCGCAAGGCAGAGTTAGAACTTACACGCAGTCGCGAAAAAATTATTGAAGCGAGACAAAAGCTTGCGACCGCAAAGGAAGAAGCGCTATCTCCAGCGAAACAAGTTTTTGATATTCAAAAAGCAGAGTTAGATTTAACACGCAGTCGTGAGAAAATAACAGAAACAAAAGAAAAGCTTGCTGTTGCACAAAGAGAGCTAAAAAATTTAGAGATACTATCGCAAAAAGGATTTATTCCTGGTGACGAGTTGGTAAGACAACAAGCATCTGTTCGCGATGCACAAGTTACTGTAAGAGAAGCTGAGTTTGATGTTCGTACTAAAACGATTGACCTTCAACGTCAGATTTTGGAAGCTAAACGCGCGACAGAACCTCAAACAAAGATACTAGAAGCACAAACAGCATTGAAAGACGCGCAGTCAGACTTAAATTCTAAAACCTTGGAATTTCAACGTTTGAAAATTGAAAATAAACGCCAAACTGAACTGCAAGAAAAACTTTTAAGCGCGCGTGCAGAAGTTAGGAATGCTGAGTCAGATGTTGAAACTCAAATTAGCGAACTCCAAAAACTAGCACTCGACCGCAAAAATTTAGAGACGCAAGTTCAAAATAATTTTGTTACGGCGCCTATTACAGGAAAAATACTCAATGTCAAAGCTAAAAATGGTGATGGTATTAAGTCAGGTGATATTTTAATTACTTTAGGCAACCCTTCACAAGAACTCGTAAATCTACAAATTGGGACGCTTGATGCAGCTAAGGTCAAGGTGGGTCAATTAGCAAAGATAAAAGTTATTGGGCCTAACTCTCAAGAATATACGGGTAAAGTCCAAGATGTAGAACCCCAAGCAATTAGTGGAGAAGGTGGAAGTGGGACATCTTTAGGTGGTGGTTCATCAAGCCAAGCAAAAGTTCCAGCAACTGTACTACTCGATAAACCAACTCGTACTCTAATACCTGGTAGTCAAGTTAGTGTCGAAATTATTGTTGAGCAACGAAAAAATGTTATTGCTGTAAATTTAGAAGCTGTTCAACGCGACGAAGGTGAACCATTTGTTTGGATACGCGATAACCAAGGCAAAGCACAGAAGCAAAAAGTCACTCTTGGACTCGAAGCTACTACCAAGGTTGAAATCAAATCTGGTTTAAAAGCTGGTGACAAAATTATACTCCCTGGCACCGATACAACCTTAGAGCCAGGAAAAGCAGTTAAAGAGGCGCCACCAGATGTACCACAACCAACACCAGAAAAATTATAGTATTTTTTACTTTTATGTCTCTTTCACCTCAAGACTTAATTATTGTTACCTGTAAATCATTAACAGGAAATTGGGTACGCTCTGCATTAACTAGTTTAGGTGTATTTATGGGCGTAGCAGCAGTAAATGCCACACTTCAAGTTGGAGATATTAGTCGCGCGTTAATTAAACAGCAACTTTCCAAACGAGACGCACCTCAAGTTAGTCTTAGTGTTTTTTCAAGAGAAGGAAGGGAACCAAAATTAGAAGATTTAGAATTTTTGCGCCGACGTTTGAAGAATTATCAGTTAATTAGTGCTTCTAACTATGCGGGTTTTTCTGACTCAGTACTTTATCAAGGTGAAGAAGGTAAACCAATGATGCTGGCTGTAACTCAAGATTATTTACCAGCTACAGGTAGAAGATTAATTAAAGGAAGATATTTTAATGCAGCAGATTTGGAGAATTATCGACCCGTTGTAGTTATTGACAAATTTCTCTCTGATAAGCTTTTTAAGAAAGAAGAACCTTTAGGTAAATCAATTTTTAGCTCAAATAGACCTTATCAAGTTATTGGAGTTGTAGAAACAAAACAAAGCTTTGGTGAAGAACCAAAAGGTCAATTAGTTATGCCAATGTCTACATATAGTGCATTAACAGGTAGTCAAGATTTTCAATCTATTTGGATACGTCCCCGCAAAGAGGAAGATATGAATAAATTGAAAGAAGATGCTGAAAAATTATTAAAATCGCGTTTTCCTGGCGCCGAAGTATATGGTTATAGCAATATAGAAGATATCTTAATGCAAAAACAAGCTTTTGAGTTAGCTTCGCGTGGGCTTAATGTTGTGGGAATTATTGCTCTATTAATTGGAGGTGTTGGAATTACTAATATTACCATTGCTTCGGTTATTGAACGCACTGCTGAAATTGGTTTACGCAGGGCACTCGGCGCCACAAAATCGGAAATATTACTGCAATTTATTCTTGAAGCTGCGCTTTTAAGTTTAGTTGGTGGAACGTTAGCGATTATATCAGTTAATTGTGTGACTATAGTCGTTACTCAAATATTTAGTTTTCCTTATCAATTAGAAGTTCAAACAGCAGTTTTATCTTTAGGTGCTGCTTTATTAGTAGGTGTTGGAGCTTGCTATTTTCCTGCTGTGCGCGCGTCGCAACTTGACCCAGTTAAAGCTTTACGTGAAGGTTAGTGGCAACGGATACAACGGATGTAACGGATGAATTTATGCAGTATTTTATTAAAATTAGATTTGTGCAAGTTGTTATTATATTGTTTGGGATTGGTTTTTCGACAGGCGCCGGAGCGAATAATCAGTTCCCGCGTACTTTTGAAACTGTACCTATTAAACCTACAGTTCAGCCTACAGAAACATCGGTACCAAAAAAACCACAGCTTAAACTTGCTTTGGCAAATGTTGTGTATCTAGTTATTGAAAATAATACAAGTATTAAGAATGCTTATTTAGATAGAATTGCTCAGAAAGGTGATTTAGCTGTTGCAGAAGATAAATTTGTGCCAGATTTTACTCCTACAGTATCAGTCAATTTAAATGAACTGGGTAGAAATGGAATTACTTCAGGTTCATTAACTACTAATCTCGGCGCCAAAGTTGTAATGAGAATTCCCACGGGTGCAGAAGTGACTTTTAATTGGACAGCAGATGCTCAAACTTCTAACTTAAACTCCAATCTAAATAATATTGGAAGCATCAATGATAGTAGCTTACGTCAAAATATGGAACTTAGATTAAGTCAACCATTATTGAAGAATGCTGGTACACGAATTAATCAAGCTTCTATAGACTTGGCACGCATTAGCGAAAAATTTAATATAGAAAATTTAAAGTCTACTTTGAATAATACTATTACAGAAGCTATTATTGCCTATCGAGAATTAATCCGCGCCCAAGAACGAGTCAAAATTGAACAGTTGTCACTAAAAAATGCCCAAGATTCTCTCGAAATTAATCAAGCTTTGATTCAAGCAGGTAGACTGGCGCCTGTTGAAATTATTCAAAACCAAACAGATATAGCTAACCGTCAAGTATCTTTATTATCTGCTCAAAACGATTTAGAATCAAAAAGATTAGCATTATTAGCAATTTTAGATATTGACAAAAACACAAATATTGAAGCTGATACCATTCCTTCAGTAAAACCTGTAGCTTTAGATATTGAAAAACTAAGAAACATTGCGCTTTCTACTCAACCTGGATACTTACAAGCACAATTTAGTTTAGACCAAAATAAATTAAATTTAATGTTAGCTGAAGATGGTAAACGTTGGAATTTAAATTTAGATGCTACTTTGCTAAATAATTTAAATCAAGCTGTAGATGCTAGACTCGGTTTAAGTTTAGGTCATACCTTTGGAGATTTAAGTTTAGAACAAACATTTAAGCGCGCGCAAGTTGAGTTACGAAAGTCAGAAAACACATTAAAGAATGTACAAACAAAATTAGAGATTGACTTACAAGACCGAGTGCGAAACGCCAATTTAAGTTATAATCAACTAGAACTTGCTAGACGAGCAACTCAATTATCGCAACAGCAACTTGAAATTGAACAAGAAAAATTAAAATTAGGTAGAGGTTCTGGAGTTTTTCAGTTGATTATATTACAAAACGCACTAGCTCAAGCAAGAAATGCAGAACTTGATGCTACAATTCAATACCTTAACGCTTTAACTAATTTAGACCAGTTTCTTGGCACAACTTTACAAACTTGGCAAGTCAAAATTGAAAAATAATTTTTGCTCTTGTAGGGTGGGCACTGCTAGCCCTGTCAAGGTGAGCATGGGTACTAACCATTTATAAGGGTTTTAGCCTTTCACTGATTAAAATTTGAAAGCAAAAAATAATATTTGCGCTCAATTTTATATTCCAGAGTTGGGGGTACAACGTAAGAATAAGGCTTTTATCTAGTACTGTATTGGTACACCTTGACAGGGCTAGGTGGGCACTGCCCACCTTACCTTTACTTTCATGTTTATGAAACTTGATGTTTGACTGTTTTCTTTTCTCTCTGTGAACTCTGTGTCTCTGTGGTTAAATAATAATTTTTATTGGTATTTTATTTGACAATATGAAGGTAAGTTAATAATGACAGAATCTACTCATATTAAACAGTTTCGGTTGATGGCACAATATAATACGTGGATGAATAATCAAATTTATGAGCTTGTTGCATCGCTAACTGAAGAAGAACGGCGCCGCAATCTTGGAGCTTTTTTTGATTCGATTCATGGTACATTAAATCATATTCTTTTGGCTGACAGAACTTGGTTAGCTCGGTTTGCGACTAGTACTTGTTATCAATTTAAATCTCTACAAGATGCGAAGCTCATTTTTGACGTTGAGTCTTTGGGCAAAGAATTATATAGTGATTTTACGGAACTTCGCCTAGGACGCGCGCAAACTGATAATGTTATTGAAAACTGGACGAGCGAATTAAGTGATGAGATATTATCAGCGTCGATGAAATATCATAATGTATCTAGGACTGTTGAACGAGAACATTCGCTTTGGTTTGCACTGACTCACTTTTTTAACCATCAAACACACCACCGCGCCCAGGTAACTACTTTGCTGCACCAGCTTGGTTATGATTATGGGATGACGGATTTTATTTATATGTATAATACTGCTAGGGATTTGGTTTAATCGCGGTATTCGTATTTAATAAACGATGTAAAATTAACATTACCAGTGCTAAGGGTAAGAGTAATAAGGGAATAATGCCTAACCCGAAGCGTGAGGCAAACCATCCTAACATAGTTGGAATACCAGCGGCGCCTAACGAAGCGACACTTGTAATAAACCCAATAGCTGCGGGTACTATTTGCGGTGATACGTATATTGGTATTAGCCATATTATCATGGGGAAAATTGCAGCTAGAGATAAACCCATTAACGGTAAGCTTATTAATTGTTGGGGTAATAACCACCAAGCAACTACGCTCATTACCAACAAAGTCAAAGACATGTCAAGCGTGCGGGTGGCGCCAAGATATTTTACTGCACGTCCTGTCAATAGTCTTCCTATAGTTAATCCAAACCAGTAAGCACTAACACTATAACCAGCAAGAGTTACTGGTGTATTTCTAACTTGACTTTGAACGCTAAAAGCCCAGTTACCTATTGATGCTTCTACACCTACATATACAAACAGTAATAAACCTGCTATCAAAACTTTTGGTGTTGTTAAGGCTACACTCAAATTTTGTCTACCATTAGTGTTCGATGCTTCAGGTTTTCTATTTAAAGGTCTATAGTTATTTACGGAAGCCCAAAGCATTCCAATAATTGTGATACTTACTACAGAAGCAATAACTAAATATACTTGGCGCCAGTTTAAATTTATAGCCAGCAAAGTGGTTGCCACCCCAGGTCCAAGTAATGCTCCCACACCATAAAAAGCATGGAGAATACCCATTAAATCAGCATTGTCTTGTTGTGCTATATAAGTATTGATGCCAGCGTCAATTATCCCAATTCCTAATCCAAGTAATGTACCAGCAGCAACCATTACTAACCAATATCGTGAAAGTGCGTAGATAATGAGTGCTAAAGTCAAAGTCGTAGATGCTAACAATAACATGCGCGCGAGTCCAATACGACTACTTAGTAGACTACTGGAAAAAGCAGCTATGACATAACCTGTAACCTGACTAATGAAAAGTAGTGTAATTGTTGCAGCACTTAAGTTATACGTTGCTTGAATAGAAGGAATAAGAACACCTAATCCTCCTTCAGCAATACCAATAGCTATAAAAGCATAGAAAGAAAGTGCAATACCTATCCAAGCTTGATTTTTCAAATGAGATGCCCTTAATATATCTATATATATAAATAAATTACTAGTCAGTTTTAACAAAGCATCCGCCCAAAGGTATAGTGTTATATGTGAGTTTAATAAAAAACTTCAATAATCATTTTTAAAAATCAGGGGTATAAGCACCATGAGTAAGAAGCGAGTTTTGTCTCAACAGCTTTTATTATGTGGCTTTTTGGTATTTGTTAGTACTCATGTTCAAGCTCAAATTATACCTGATAATACGCTATCGACAGAAGTATCCAAAATTAACCCAAATGTACAATTACGAGGCGCCATTGTTGATTTAATTAATGGTGGGCAAGAGCGTGGTAGTAACTTATTTCATAGTTTTAGTGAATTTAATATTAGTGATGGACAACGAGTTTACTTTGACAATCCGTCGGGAGTCGTAAATATATTGACTCGTGTAACAGGTAATCAAGCTTCTAATCTTTTTGGAATATTGGGTGTAAATGGCGCCGCAAATTTATTTCTGATTAATCCCAATGGTATTTTGTTTGGTCAGAACGCACGGTTAGATATACATGGTTCATTTGTAGGGACAACAGCAAATGGAGTGCAGTTTGGTAACCAAGGGATTTTTAGTGCGACAAACCCGGAGGCGCCTGGTCTGTTGACTATTAATCCTTCAGCGTTGTTTTTTAACCAAATTAACCCTAATTCTCAAGGAATTATCAACCGAATTCGTATAAATAATAATGATGCTGCACTAGCTAGTACATTTTCACCCCAGCAGGGAAGTCGTTATTGGGTAGGCGGAAATGTTACGTTTGATGCCGGTCAATGGGGTGTGGGAAATAACCGTGCAGAATTAGGTGGACTTGCCGGAAATGGTAGCGTTGCATTAATTGGAAGTGGTAATCAAATGCAGTTAGCTTTCCCTGTAGGTATACCAAGGGCTGATGTACTATTTAAAAATAACGCTTTCCTTTTTACAACAGGAGGTGGTGCAGTAACAGTTAATGCTCGTAACCTTAGTATGTCGGGAAATAGCTTTATTAGTACGCTTCTCTTAGCTGGAGAAGGTCAAACAGGTGTTGCTGCTTCCGATGTAGTTGTTAATGCAACTGGGGATGTAACGTTGGATGGTGTTAGCAACATTTCAAATTTGGGTTTGGAAAACTCTTTGGGCAATACTGGGAATGTAGCAATTAATGCTCAATCTATTCGCCTTACAAACCAAAGCTTAATCAGGAGTGATGGTGCTTTAGGTCGGGGAAATATTATTTTAAACGCCAAGGATAATATCAGCCTTGATAGTAATAGTTTTATTAATACCACCGGAACTCAAAATTCGGTAGGTAAATCTGGTGATATTACAATTACAACTCGAAATATTAATTTAAGTAATCTATCTAGAATTATTTCCGCCCCTCTTGGACAAGGAGAAGCTGGAAAGATAACCTTAAACGCTCAAGAAGAAATTTCTGTTAACAGTGGAAGTAATATTTCAAGCAGTTCTTCTGCATCTTCGTTTGGTGGAGTTAATACTCTGCCTAGTGGAAATATTGAAATTATAACAAGAACTCTCACACTTGATGGTAATAATTCTTCCGTCACTTCTTCAAACCTTGATGAGGGAAGAGGTGGCGATATTCGTATTACAGCTGATGAATTAATTGCATTGAATGGTTCTAATACTAATATTAGTTCAACATCAAGTAAAGGTGATGCTGGAAATATTCAACTAGAAACGCGCGCGCTTAAACTTACTAACGGTGGAATAATTGCTACAGTATCATCAGGAAGTGGCAATAGTGGAAATTTATTTGTTAACGCTTCAGATTCCGTTAGCTTGAGCGGTATAACCACATCTAATAATCCACAAACTGGAGAATTAACCAGTATAGGAAGTGGGCTAACAACTAGCTCTTTTGGTACTGGAAATGGTGGAGAATTAACTATTAATACGCAAAAATTAAGCATTAGCGATGGCGGATACATTACCACTGTTAGTCGTGAGTTTGGTCGTGGAGGAAATTTACTCATAAATGCCAAAGACTCAGTAGAAGTTGTGGGTCGTTCACCTAATATTCCTAGTAATATCTCTACTAGTACCCTTGTCTCTGGAGATGCAGGAAGTCTTAATATCAATACAGGTCGTTTCAGTATTCGCTCAGGGGCAATAGTTACAACTTCGACACCTGGTACAGGTAAAGGAGGAAATTTGACCATAGATGCTACAGGCTCAATAGAGGTATTAGGTGGCTCACCTAATATCCTTACCAAGATTTCTGCTGAGTCAGTTGGGTCTGGAGATGCGGGAGATTTAACAATTACTACTGCCCAAAATTTACTTGTGCGAGATGGGGGACAGGTTAGTACTGCTACATCTGGTGCAGGCAAGGGAGGAAATTTGACGGTCAATGCAAGCGGTAATGTGGAAGTAATTGGCGCCTCTGCGAATAATCTTCTTTACAGCAGATTAAGCACATCTGCCAATCAAGATATAACAGGAAATGCAGGAGATTTAACAATTAATGCTCAAAATTTGCTTGCAAGCGATGGTGGATTGGTGGATGCATTTACATCCGGTCAAGGTAAAGGAGGAAATTTAACTGTTAATGCCAGAGGTAAAATAGAACTTGTAGGTACATCAGCTTTGGGTATTCCTACTATTTTTTCAACTTCTGCTCAATTGGGTTCAACTGGGGATGCGGGAGATTTAATAATTAACGCTCAAGATTTATTTATACGGGATGGGGCACAAATAATTGCTTCAACTTTTGACAAAGGTAAAGCAGGAAATTTAACTGTAAACGCTTCAGAAAGCATACAACTTATCGGTCAGTCAGCGAATAGTAATTTTGTTAGTGGGTTGTTTGCTTCTTCTGAAAAAGGTGCAACTGGTGATGCAGGAAATTTAACTGTAAACACCCAAAATTTACTCGTGCGAGATGGGGCACAAGTTATAGCTTCCACGTTTAACTCAGGTAAAGGGGGAAATTCAACTGTAAACGCCTCAAGTAGCATAGAACTTATTGGTAAGTCAGCTAATAACGAATTTCCCAGTGGCTTACTTGCTACTGCTGAAGGTGGCTCAACAGGAGATGCAGGAGATTTAATAGTTAACACCCGAAATTTACTCGCACGCGATGGTGCTGGTGTGTTTGTCGCTAGTGATGGAACAGGCAATTCTGGTATTCTCACTATTAATGCTGATATCACCCGTTTAAATAATAAAGCCTCTTTCAACGCTAATACCCGCAGTCCTAATAAAGACTCAAATAGAGAACAAGCAACTATCAATCTTAATACCCAAGCTTTAATCATGCGTCGTAGTAGTAACATAACTACTAATGCTACAGGCGCCAACGTCATTGGTGGCAACATCAACATCAATGCTGATGTATTAGCAGCATTTGAAGACAGCGATATTGGCGCTAACTCTACTAACTTTCGTGGTGGTCGAGTCAGAATTACATCCCAAGCAATCTTTGGTACTCAAACTCGTAATTTTCTAACGACTCAAAGTGATATTACTGCTACAGGCGCCAGTCCAGATTTAATTGGCAGTACAGAAGTTAATACTCCTGATGTTGACTCTACTCAAGCAATAATTGAATTACCAGAAGAAGTTGTTGATGCAACTAGAAGGGTTGCTCAAATTTGTCCTGTAAATCCTGGTGATCAACTTTTAGGCGAATTTACTATCACTGGACGCGGTAGTTTGCCCCCCAGTCCTCTGGAATTGTTACCAGGTACAATCAACACCAATAAATTAGCAACTTTAGACGGTAATAATAGTAATACATCAAATAAATATACAATCCCTAACATAACGCAAAATAATCAAAACACAATAGTTGAAGCACAGGGCTGGGTAAAAGATACTGATGGGAGTGTAGAGCTTGTTGCGATGGTGCCTAAAGCGACACCATCCGCGCCTGCTGTTCTATCCTGTAATTATTAGATATTTATAAATCTACTTATAAATCTACTTATAAATCTACTTATAAATTTACAGAGGGGCGGGCAAGGATGCCCGCTCCACAAGAGGGGGGATTTGTTAATTAATTTGTGAAGAGTGAGTTTTTAGTTTATTTAATTGCCGTTTTTTGGTAATTACAAAAACTGTGATTGTTGCAATTAAAAGGGCGGCGCCACTTGATGGTTCTGGAATGGAGGTATTTTTTAAGGGATTGTTTGGTTTTGTTAGGTTTTCTTTGCCTGATTCTACTTCGCGGTTAAAACGGTCTTTTTGGGCTTCGGCTTCTTTTAGCTGGCGCCGTTGTTCGTCGTTTACTAATACAATCATTGAAGAATATGGCGTAACTATTTTAAACCTTTTGGCTAGTTCATGAATTGCATCGAGTTCTGTTAGTTGTTCTAAGTTTTTCTCGCGACTTAAGCCTAATATTAGTTGTCTGGCTGCTAATGAGTCGAAAGCTTCAGATAGTGTGGTGGTAGGAGCGGTTAGTTTCTCCATGAACCATGCATAACCATCGATGACGCTAACGACGGTGTTACCTAGAGCAGATTTTGTTGCCTGTCGATAAAGTACTTCTTCTATATTTGTAGATACTCCTCCTCTACTGTTTTCTATGGCTTTGAGGGTATTATCATCGTATGCTTTGGGAAGGGCGCCTAAATGCACCATCCATAATGGAGAGGTAACGGTAGGAAAATTCTTCTTGTCGTCGGATAGTTCGTAACTACCTTCGTCTGTCACTACCAAAATACCATCATATTTAGTATCTCCACGCAGTTTGTCAAATTGTTGCAACATTTCTTTAAGTTGCATGGCGCCGTAAAAGGTCATTTTTGCTGGTTTAAATTGGTTGATATCATCGAGTCGCTTTGGTTCTGCTCCTAGAATGGATGTAATGTATAAATCAGCATCGTTATCGGATAGTTGATTATTGGCGAAACCTTTATTTTTAAGCCAGTTGAAGGTTTGTTCTAGCTCCTTGATATGCGCGTTCATACTGCGGGAAGTATCTAGGACAATGGCAAAACGCTGATTTTGCGGTAATTTGTAATCTTGTTGAGCTAATGGTTTTGCGGTAATTTTGTAGTTTTCTGTGGAAGCTAATAATGTTGCTTCTTTAATTTGTGGTTGAGGCGCCTTGGAAGCTTGTATATATGCTTGTAACCAATTATCTGTTTTTTGATGGTTGCCGTTAAAATTACGTTTTGTTTGTTTTGTCCAGAATATATTCCGTTTTTCGCCTAATTGTGGTAATGCCCAACCTTGATTTTGTCGCATCACTTTGTAAGTTAGCCACATATGCATTTCTTTGGGACGGTTAGGTTGAGAACTAATTTCTGCTGGTGTTCTTTCGGGTGGTATAGGAAATGCACGTAACCGATAATGTCTTGGCCCAACTTGTTCTAATAAAGCTGGGTCAATTGGTCTTTCTCGCTGCACTTGTTGATTGTATACTTTTTGAGCGGCGCCGCGCGGAGAAACTACATATTCAAAGCGTTTAGATAAATCTGCTGTATCCCCTAACCAAATTCCTGTAATTACTGCACTTTCTGGTAGAGAAAACGAGTAAAATACTTCTTGTACATCTCTGGTTTTGTTTTCGTAAACCTCGTAAAGTTGTACGTCTGCCCAGTCTCCATGCTCTTTGACTGTAACTTCTTGCTCTCGTAACCACACTTTTCTCTGATTGAGATTTAGTAAACCAGCTTTAGCTTCATCTAAGTTAGAAGTTGATTGTAATGCATGATTAACTGCTTCTTGTTCGCCTTTTTGTATTGGTGTGTCAAAAAATTGAGCATAAAGCTTCTCTGCTTTTTCGGTGTCACTCTCTACACCTTTGTATAAAAATGGTGACATTAATTGGTTGTAGAGATTTTGAATGTTTTTGCTAATTACACGAGAACCAGTCATGTGGTAATACATTACCTCAATTTGGTTACTATCCTTAACGCTGCTGAGGTACCGGTAATTAGATAAATAAGCATTGACTAATCCGGAGCGTATCGTTTCTGATTTCGCAAGTAGTGTTTGACGGTTACTATCGGTTTGTGGAGTATTAGCAAGTAAAGAAAAAGCTTGAACTTGTGGTTGTTGTTGGAATGAGAAGAAAAGAGTTAGCGTGAAAATTGAAACTCCTAAAAATCCAGCAAATGCCTTTTTTACTCCATACTGTGTAGCAAATGCTTTTAATATCTTGATTCCAGATGCAGTATATAAATATGCTACCAGAGATGGCATTGCTATAAATAAAGAACAAGTTATGCCAAAAAGTATCATACTTGCTGGTATCCACCCAAGAAGAGTTAGTACTGGGTATCGTATAAATGCATTCCAAAAATCAATAGCCCACTGAAACCTTAAAAATTCTGTTATTGACCAAGCTGCTACAGGTAACGCATAAAAACATAATATGGCACCAGCGTATATACCGAAAAACAGCATTAAACTATGTGTTAGCATTTGTACCCATGCTATACTGCGCTTTTCACCGACGTATCCATATAGCATTTCCATCGCGAAAGCGGTAATACAAATTACTATACTTCCCAGAATTTGGATACTAGCAGGTGTAAGCTCTCGAAATATAAATAACCGTAACCCACATAGTAAAACTAAAGGCGCCTCTACACCATAAAATAATCGCAGCAGTTCTCCAGGTTGTCTACTAAATTGAGAGGCGCCGACAATAGTACAAGCTAAAGGCACTAATATTAATGTCGCTAAAGATATACAAAACTCAATGGGAACCTGTCCTGCAATAGTCGCTAAGATTAGGAATATGCCAATGAACGGCAAAATACCCAAATATACAACCGACAGAAAAATAAGATTCCAACCCCAAAATATCAGGTGGGGTATTGTACTCATTAGGACATTTAAAATTTTTTTCATATCTGGGTTTCATTGATTGTATTTATCGCAAAAATTCCTGGCTTATTGAATAAGTCAGGAATCTAATTTTTCGTGTCGTGGAATCTATGTATATTAGTCTCCCCAAATTCATGCTGGAACTAACAGATACACCAGATATTTACCTAATTCCAGAAAAGTCACTTAAAATTTAACACAAAAGGTTTACGCACAAATAATATCAATGATAACAATATGAATAAAATGTTATGTTACTGAATGTAGTGGTTCGTGTCAAAAATTGTGAGGTGTCGTAGCATAGCTCACCGGAATGCACCTTCACTTGGCTTGGGTAAGGTGGGCACTGCCCACCCTACGCAGGAATAAGTATTACAAGCTCTTTAATTCTCGATAAGCCCAAGGTGCAAGATGTCAGATAGGCATCTCGCTTGTGCAATAATATATTTTTTTACCACAGAGACACAGAGTACACAAAGAAAGAGGTAAGAAAAAAGGAAGAAAAATTTAAACAATCAATAATATTTTAAAGATTATATAAATTTTTGTCAGATTGAGAAACTTTATATTGTGGAAACTATATTATTGTTTAATATGCCAATTAGTCTTCTATCGGCACAAAAACTTAAAGTTTGTTTAGCAAACGTCAATTGATATTCATTTAAAGCTTTAAAATTCCCCCTAACACCCCTTCTTAAGGAGGGAAAGAGTATTTTTCTCTCCTACTTAATTAGAGGAAAACAGTATTTATAGTCCCCCTTTCACGCGGGGGGTTGGGGGGATTAAAGCTCAAAATTTAAAAACCAAAAGCTAAAGCATCAAGCATATATTGACTATTTTCACGTCCAATTTCTAAATAAATTTCCAATAACTCTTCATAAGCACTTTCTCCCCCTATTATGCTCCAAAACTCATTGCCAATAATAACAGCTTCGTTAAAAGGTGTATATTGTAATGCCATTGAATGTTTATAACTAGTTCTGTTTGTACCATAAGGATTATAAGGCATAGCATAATAAGTTTTGAGATTCTGACGATTTTTCTCGCGCAGCAAGTTAAATCTTAAAAGACGTTGTGTGACTTCCAAGCATTGCCCTTTATTTGGTTTAGGAGATTTTATTTCAAATAAAAGCTCTTTGTCATCTTTGGTAAGAATATACAAATCAGCGCGCGCTTTCTTTGTCTCTAAGTCATCAGTACGTTTTGCATTTAGTACTGCTGTTACCATCTCTTCAAAAGAAGGTTTAGATTTTTTTGTTTTAGCTACAGATTCATAATATTCTTTCTGACGTTCAGCTTCTGCAAAAGCTGCAAGACTTACTTGTTCTTCAATATCGTAACTACGACGCGCATCTTGATGATGTTCTAACGCAATTAAACGCGCGCATTCTTCAAAAGAATTACCTAATCTTGTACTTAAACCGCGCTCAAATTCATTAATCTGAATAATTTCTGTTGGAATTAATGCTGCTTGAAATGGTTTTAATTGTCCCTTTGGTGAAACCCTTAATAAATATTCTTCAGCAGTACTTGGCTTGATAATTTCACGGTCTTTGTATGCATCTATAAGTCCTTTAATAAATCCTTCTAAGTAGCCTTTTATTAATTCTCGTGTCTTTGTACTAATTGATGTCATATTTATATAATTATAAAATTATTTGTAGTAATTCTTTCGCTATATTATAAACAACAGGAACTGAAACAGCGTTTCCAAACTGATGTTTAGCTGTAGATTCATTATTATTTATCTGAAACCATTCAGGAAAACCTTGTAATTTTGCATAATCTTGTGCAGTTAGTGGTTTAAATTTTTTCGGTTGGTAAATTTCTTTTATAAATGTTTGCTTAAATGCTTCTGGCTTTTGGCATTCTATAGAAATTGTTGCCACAAAATCTCTAGTTCCTGTTGCTGTTAAAGTACCTATTGCGTATGCATGAGGTAAGTAAATTTTCGATACATTATTAATGCCTGAAGAAATTTTAGAATTAACAAATTCATACCCTTGGTCTTCAACGTACTTCAGAATTTCTTTTGAAATTAAAATATCAATTTCTTCTTTTTTTAAATCAGGAATTAATTGTTCTAATACTTTAAAGCTTAAAGGGTTTCCATCTTTTGCCCCATATATTTTTTTCCTTCTGTTTCTAAGAATGGTTTTACAAATCAATTTTTCTTTAATACTGGTTTCGATTAAATCCCAAGAGTGAATAGTTGTATGTCCATCTCTAATATCGGCAAATGTAAAAAAATCATTGAGTTCGTCAATTTTCTGAAATCTATTTCTGGAAGCAGGTATTTTCCCATCCTCAAATAAAATATCTGAAGAAAACTTTTTCTTGACAAAATTGCTACGTTGGATACCAGGAATAACATCGTAAAGTTTTAAATGTTTTCTCAATGGTTTGGGAAATTTAAAACTCCAGGCATTTTCAATATCGTTTCTTATGCCAACAATAAATATTCTATCCCTATCTTGTGGTAACCCAAAATCATAAGAATTTAAAACTTGATATTTAATTATATAGCCCGCTTGTGTTAAATTAGTTATAATATAGTTTAAGCTAGCTCTGTTTCTAGGCTCTGTCAAACCTTTGACGTTTTCAAATATAAATGCTTTTGGCTGGTTTTGTTTTACTAATTTAAAAACATTAAACCAAAGTTGTCCTCTTGGGTCGTTCAAACCTAGTAATTTTCCTGCTATTGACCACGGTTGACAGGGTACTCCACCCACCAAGATATCTATTTGTTCAAAGGGTAATTTATCAATGTTTGTGATATCTCCTAAATATATCTCTTCAGAATTACATTTTATAAAATTATTTTGATATGTTTTAATAGCTTCTTTATCTATTTCTGAATATCCTAAACATCGCCCTCCTAATTCTTCCAGAGGGATTCTAAATCCTCCTATACCAGCAAATAAGTCTACAAAAGTAAATTTAGAAGCGCATACTTTAATATTAGTTGGTTGGAATAGTTGAAATAATTCTAGTTGTTGACCATAAATGCCTGTTTCCATCTTACTTTCGGCGCCGCTATATTTAGCCGTTATATTTAGAAGTTGTCCAATAAATTATAAATCATAAGATAATACATTTTTGCTATATGTTACAATAATTTATCATACTACACAAGACTGGAGATAAAATTTAGTGCGTAGTAAGTAGCATAAAGAACTTTTTCACCACGGAGGCACGGAGACACAGAGAGTAACAGTTATAAGTTACAATAATTATCGATACTTGTCTTTGAATCAGGAAAATTTAGAAATGCCTTTTAGCAGTTATAAAAGTATCAGTGCTGTTGCCAAAGAATATATTATTAAATACGTTAGAAAAGATTTTATTGTTGAAACTGATTTTACTATCAGTCAAACTTTTCGGGACGAGGTAGATTTAACATTTAATGTAAACTCCAATATTTTTACTCAAAATAAAACTTTTTATACAATTCAAGAATTGGAGCGGTTGTTTGCTGCGATTAATTATATTTTTAAAGAATGTGAGTTGCAATTAGATAATATTACACAACAATTGTAGGGTGGGCACTGCCCACCTTACTATAACAGGCAGGATGCCTGTTCCACAAGATGTGTTATGCTGCCAGATTTAACAAGGAGACAGAATTTTGTTCTTGATGTTGTTGAGTTACTTCTTCGGAAGTTAAATCAAACTCATAACAATGATTTTGCCACTGCAGTTTGAATTTTAAGCGTTTCCATGTTGGTGGAAGGTTGGGACAGGCAATGGGACCAAATGGTGCGATGCGAATACCAGCAAATCCAAATACTACTGCTTGCCATACACCTCCTGCACTTGCTGCATGAATTCCTTCTGCTGCATTTTTGCGTGTGTCTTCTAAGTCTACTAATGCCGCGCGCAAAAAGTGAGTATAAGCTTCTTCTACTTGATTCATGTCGCAAGCCATTATGGCATTAATTGCTGGACCCAAGGAAGAACCATAAGTATGGTCGGTACGAGGACTGTAATAATTCCAGTTTGCTTGCAATGTTTTTGTATCGCAGCGTAAATTGGGTGAGGAGTGGCGCCCAATATTTCGCAGTAAATACAGTAACATCAAAACATCGGGTTGTTTGAGAATCTGTTTTTCATTGGTTGCTTCGATACCTAAGAGTGCTTGCATTGACTTGGTGCGTGGTTCATACTCTTCTAGGTCTACATCTTCTAAGTCAAAAAAGCCTTCAAATTGTTCAATTAAACCAGTTTCAGCATCTTGGTTTACATATAAACGATATTCTATTTCCGTCCAACGGTCGAGTCGAACATCGTTCAATTTTAATTTTTGGTCTATATGTAATGCTGTTTCTGGAGATTTTTCTTGTAACCACTCCCATAAATGTAACGCCGCGCGGAGATGCCACCGTACCATAACATTAGTAAAGGCGTTATTATTTACCCGGTCGTGATTTTCATCGGGTCCAATTACATCTAAAATATCGTAACCACAGCGTGCTTCATTCCACTCAACACGACTTTCCCAAAAAGCTGCTGTCTCAAGAATTATAGACGCACCATAATTTACCATCCAATCATCATCACCTGTGGCTTTCCAATACTGCCATATCGCATAAGCAACATCGGTGTTTATATGAACTTCAATATCACCGCACCAAATTCGTATTTGCTCACCTGTGACTGATGGTACCCAACGAGGTGTTGTTTCATCTCCTGTATCCGCACTTTCCCATGCATACATAGCACCCTTATAACCAGCTTCTCCAGCTTTACGTCGGGCGCCTGCAAGCGTATTATACCGATATTCGAGCAAGTTACGCGCGATTTGTGGCTGAGTGAAAGTAAAGAATGGCATTGCAAAAATTTCGGTATCCCAAAATATGTGTCCGCGATAAGCAAACCCCGAAAGCGTTTTGGGTGGGATACTTACTGTATTATCTCGATAAGGCGCCGCAGCCAAAAGTTGAAATAAACTAAAACGAACACTTACCTGTGCTTGTTCGTCTCCCTCAATTACAATATCGCTGGTTTCCCAAACTTGTTCCCATGCTGCAATATGCGCTGCCAGCAATGTACTATAGTTAGGCGCCTCATTTAACCTATCACATGCCGCAACTAACGGATTTTCCACCTCACGTGATGTAAATACAGTTACTATTTTTTCTAAAGATATAGTTTGCCCTGGTACGCAAGCAAATGTTTTATTTAAATCATTACCTTCTGATACCAACTTTGTAGCCATACCAAGCTGAATATTAGAATGCCTAGTTTGACTATGTAACCAAATATAATTATTTTTATTACCTTTACTTAATAGTTCCCAATGCTGAACTCCCTGGTTATCAGCATCATTAAAACACGTTTCTATAGAAATATCACCAGTAAAATCAACCGATGTAACCGTAACACGAACAGCCATAACATGCTGGTCTGCTAAAGAAGCAAATCTTTCAAAGTGCAAATCTATTGTATGACCACAAGGCGCCCGCCAGCGAATATCGCGACTAATCAAACCCAACCGCATATCAAGTCTTCTTTCATACTTGATAACCGTTCCCGCATCTAAACGAAAAGCTTCTCCAGCTACCTTAATAACCAAAGGCAACCAACTGGGTACATTAACAAGTTCAGTTTTACCTATAGCAACATCATCATAAACTCCGTTGATGAATGTTGCCGCACAATCACCCGGATAACCCTCCTCAAAGGTTCCGCGTGTTCCTAAATACCCATTACCTAGTGTAAATACAGTCTCGTGATGATGTAATTTGTTACGGTCAAATGTTGTCTCAATAACATTCCAACCAGCGGTATCAACACAGAGACGATTTTGTAACAAATCTGGGGTGAAAGTATTAATCATAATTAGACACAATCCTGAAGTAAAGCCGAAAGTCTCGTCTGTTGGATTGTAGGCAAAAAAACAATAGCGGAGAAAGTTATTGAGTAAACGCTCTTTCTCCGTCAAATCGAACACAATCAAGCCTAAATAGGCATTTTTTACTAGTTTTATTTCTCGCCTACATCCGTCTATAGATAGGTTTCCTTAATTACCATCTAAAAAACTGATTATCACTCAAAACTATATAAAGCTAAACATTTCGCAATGCTTTATACAAATCTACATAATTATCTCATAAAATTAAAACATCTTTAATCAGCCATAAGGTATATCTATAAACAATTCTACTTTCTCTTGAGTGTATATATGCCGAAACGCTCTCAGTTTACAACTTATTATTACTTCACACTCATGAAGGCGCCTTCACTCTTCAGACTTTATCCACTCGCTTATTATCAGGGGTGATTGCCCTGATTTGAAAAATCAATCGATTTTCTAAATGATTTGATAATAGATGCAGCAACTACACTACGAAACTTTGGCGCCAGTACAACAGCAATGCTTGATGGTGGTGCAAGTACTAATATAATCATTGGTGGTAAACCTTTAATTTCTACAAATCGCCTTATACCACACGCAATAGCTATATATTCAGGGAGATAATGATATGTACCTTGAAGACATAACTTTTGGTAGAGACTGTAAACAATATTAATAATCATCATTATATTGGGAACAATAATTAATAAGTGGTTATTAAAGGATTGCCATGTCTCGAATTATACAAGTATTACAAAATTCATTGATTCGCATTGCGGCTTTTCTATCGGTAGCACTAAAAAGTATCGGTAATCTGTTTAAAGGTATTTCTGGTTTCCTTGGAAACGTTTTTGGATTCAGCGAAAGCGACTCTCAATATTACTTAGAAAAGGATGATTCACAAGGTGTTAAGCGTTCGGAACCAAAACCAATGCTTACAACAGACCAAAAAACAAGCTTTGAACCACCTGCTAATCGGCGCCGTACCAACAACAAGCAGATGGATTATTATTTGAAGATGGCGCAAGAAATTAAAAAAGGTTAAAAGCCTGGTTTGTAATCAAAATATTGATTGTTATTGTAGAGACGTTACATGTAACGTCTCTACATTGTTTTTTATGAATTTAAACTCTTTACAAAATGCGATAAATGCAGTATATGAAATTGCTGAAAATAATGGTATATCGTTTGGTAAACCAATTATTCTTAGCAACCAAAGCAATATTATTATACATCTGTATCCTACTTCAGTTGTGGCAAGGGTTGCGACAACAACAGGTACAGTTCGTTGCATGTGATGCATGGTTAAAACGCGAAGTAGCAGTTAGTACATATTTAGCAGAGAACGGCGCCCCTATAATACCCCCCTCAACACAATTACCACCTGGTACTTACGAGCATAACGGGTTGATACTGAGTTTTTGGGAATTTGTAGAAGTCGTGAAAGAACCTGTTGACCCATTTATAGCAGGTCGCACACTGCGTCATTGTCACGAAGTGCTATGTAATTTTCAGGGTGATTTATCTCTTCTTGACCCATTAGAAGAATCACAGCGTATACTTCCAGAACTGATAAAGCAAAAAGCATTTTCTAATGATGATGCTTCTATGTTAATTAGTATTTGTCAAAGATTGAATAATAAGCAAATTCAGGCACCGATGCAACCGCTTCATGGAGATGCGAATTTTTCCAATGTGCTAAACACAACGCGCGGAGTACTATGGGCAGATTGGGAAGACACATTTATTGGCCCAGTTGCTTGGGACTTAGCTTGTTTAGTAGCACGTGCGCGCGTGTTTGGTACTGAGATAGAACAAGCGAATGCAGCACTTAAAGGATACGGTACAAATATAGATGAAGGGTTGTTAGATTTATTAGTTGAAGCACGAACATTTCAAACACTGCTTTGGAATTATATTATCGGACAACATGACCCTCAAAGCTTGGAAAGATTAAACGCGCGCTTACAGTGGTTTAGGGAACGTCAAAGCTCTTACTCATAGAATAATTATCAATTATGTAATTATTATGATAGACCAGAATCAATTTACACAAATCTCTTTCTAAAGGTACATAGATAGTCTGCTGTAACATCTGTATAGTTAAATACTGCCTTCATAATTTGTAAATAAGTAACATGGCAGTAAAAATGGTGAAAGAAGTTTCAAAAGTGAGTTTAGATGCACTAATTGCAAGAGAAGCGTTTGATATTCAAGAGCAGCAGAGTCATAACGCAGGAAGAAACATTTTAATGATATCTGTGCGGGATTTGGAGCAAAATTCCTTTTTTTACCCGTATTTGAGAAAACCTGATTTTCAGCGAGAAACTAATGAGTGGGATACAGAGAGAGTATGCGGTTTTATTGAAAGCTTTTTAGATGCAGATTTAATACCAGCGGTAATTCTTTGGAGAAGTACGAGTAGTTATTATTTTGTCATAGATGGCTCGCATCGCCTTAGTTCTTTAATTGCTTGGATAAATGATGATTATGGTGATGGTAAAATTTCCAAGCTCTTCTATGATGGAGATATAAGCGACGAGCAAAAAGCTGCTGCTCAGAATACAAGGAAACTGGTTGAGGCTAAAATAGGTTCTTATAAGTACTATCAAACACTGGCACAGCAACGAAAAGAAGTAGACCCCAAAATTTTGGAGAGAGCTAGAAATTTAGGTGCCTTGGGTATCCAACTTCAGTGGGTTGAAGGTGATGCAAGTAAAGCAGAAGCGTCTTTTTTCAAAATTAACCAAAAAGCGGCGCCAATTGCTCCAACAGAAATTCGTTTACTAGAAGCTCGTAAAACTCCAAACGGTGTAGCAGCGCGCGCAATAAACAGAAGTGGTAACGGACATAAATACTGGTCTGCATTTTCACAACAAAAACAGCAAGAGATTGAAATGATAGCTCAAGAAATACATCAACTTATTTTTGAGCCAAAATTAAATAACCCTATTAAAACTTTAGATTTACCAATAGTAGGTAATTTATCTTCATCAGACAAACTCGAATTAATATTAGAGTTTGTTAATATAGTGAATGACATAAAATCAGATGACCAGCTAGGGGAAGATTCAACAGGAGATAAAACTGTAGAACTTCTGAGAAATTGTCGAAAAGTTGCCCAAAGAATAAATAGTAATCATCCTTCATCACTTGGCCTTCATCCAGTAGTATATTTCTACACCAGTGCTGGCAAACCAAAGATAGGTTCATTTTATGGAGTAGTGACTTTAATGTTAGAGTTAGAGAAAAGAAAATCATTTATTAAATTTACAGATGTAAGAAAAGATTTTGAATGGATAATTTGGCAGTACGACATGATACCACAGCTTGTAAGTAAAAGTAGCGCTATAGAAGCAAGGGAGAGAGTTAAAGATTTTTATCTAACAATTATTGATAAATTACTACAAAAAATAGATAAAAAGAATGTTATGAAAGAAATAGTAGCCGAAAGAAAATTTGGAATTTTGAAGATAAAAACAAAAACCGATGGTAGTGAAACTCAAGGTCAGACATTTTCTCGTGAAACAAAATCAGCAGCTTATATAAGAGAAGCATTACGTGGCACACCAAAATGTAAAATATGTGGTGGTTACATCCCTGACCGCTTTAATTCTATTGACCACATCAAAAGGAAAGCTGATGGTGGTCTAGGTACCATAGATAACGCACAGCTAACTCATCCATATTGTAATACAACTTATAAAAATTAATCTCTTGTGGGGTGGGCATCCTTGCCCGCCCTAGATAACCACTGCTTAACAAACCAATCAAGAACCATACACAGCTTATCCTCTTCAGGCTCATAATACCTTTCAGTAGTAGCAACAGGAAAAAAGAAAGCAATAGAATACAAAAAAACCTCTATATCCTGCTCAATATCATCTATATAAAACAAATTTCTATCAACCCCTTCTTGAATAATTTTTCGCAAATTCTCTCTCATCCAATTAGTTTGCTCTTCTAATAACTGTGGTTTAAGTCGAATAACCGCACGCGCGAGTTCGGCAGCATGAGAGGTACTTTGACGTGTATCTAACGCCGCACGAAAACGGTTAACAATATAAGCTTTAAGTTTTTCGCTTGGGGAAATTTGCGAATTTAGAATCTCAAGCGCATCAGCTATATGTTTCTGAGCATAACTTTCAGCACTAGCAATCAAAATATCATCTTTGTTCTTAAAATACAGATAAAGCGTCCCCACGGCAATTCCAACATCCTTAGCAATTTCTTGCATTGTCGTTTTTTGGATACCATATTGCCGAAGACGCTGTTTTGCTGCATTTAATATTGCTTCTCGTTTTGCCGCATCGAGCTTTTGCATTCTTAATTAGCTTCTTTTCCACACTTTAACGATTCTTTGTCCGGCGCCAAAAGGAAAGTAAGCAAGTTTTGGTTTTTGATTGACCTAGAGTTAATATCGCGTGTGATGAAATTGAAAAATAGTGTTAAATTGTTACGCTACTTTCCAATCAGCTTATCATATTCTGCGTGTGTGCCAATCCAAAACCATGAAATGCCTTTTTCAACCTCCACTCCCAATGCTCTATAGTTTAATCCTGCTTTTACTGACCAATAATTTTTACCAACTTTTTTGAAGTGTAATGATGGATGAGATGGATCGACTTTTAGTAATTCATAGCATTCATCGGCTGTTCGTTGTATCTCTTCAGGCAAGACGTTATAGCATTCCCAAAAGCGACGAGTTGTGTAGTGCATTACATTTCTCTACAGTGTCCTGCCTCAAATTCAGCTATCGCTTCAGCAGCCAGAGCTTCTAATTTACCATCAGCAGCATCTTTTTCCAATTGCTCATCCCACCGTTGGTAGTCTAAATCAGCAAACCATTTCATAAGTTTTTCAAACTCATCAGGCGAGAGTTGAAGTATTGCTGATTCTATCTGCTCAAGTGTCATCATAAGCCTAACAGAACTGTAACTTTAGCAAATTAATTATAGCTTGACAAACAGCAGCATTAAAGTTTGCCTATTTTTTCACATTATAAGGGACGGCCTCGACGCCCATCCCACAAGATAGTTTTTGCATTATTAATTAACTTCTTTTCCACACTTTAACTTTAACGCCATTTTTCGGACGCAGGGTAAAGGTCGGGTCTAGTTCAATTTGTTGTGGTACTAATTCTAGCCTGAAACGCTGAAATATAGATGCCAAAATTATTGATGCTGACATCAGCGCGAAACTCTTACCGATACAGATTCTTTGTCCGGCGCCAAAAGGAAAGTAAGCAAATTTTGGTCTTTGGTTGACCTTGGATGGTAAAAAATTGTCTGGTTCAAATTTTTCTGGGTTATCCCAAAATTCCGGGTGACGATGAACTATATACTGACAAATATTAATGGTTGAACCTTTGGGAATAAAGTAACCCTTTATTTCATCATCTTCTAATGCTATCCTTGGCATTCCCCAAGCAGGTGGGTAAAGACGCAACGTTTCATCAATTATCCTGCGAGTGTATTGAAGTTGCGGCAATTTATCGTATGTAACACTGCTACCATTGAGAACTGCTTGTAACTCCAGAAGAAGATTGGCGCCTATATCAGGATGTTGTCCTAAAATATACCAAGTCCAAGATAAGGCAGAAGATACTGTTTCGTGTCCTGCAACGAGTAAAATAATTACTTCATCCCGCAGTTGTCTATCAGTCATCCCTTCTCCTGTAACTTCATCTTGTGCAGCTAACAGCAATGATAGTAAGTCGTGATTATTTGTAGGGTTTTGGCGCCTTTTATTAATGATATCGAAAACTAAATCATCCAAAGTTTGAACAGCTTGACGGAAACGAAGATTTCTAGGAGTTGGCGCCCACATAGGTTCTGTCGGCAAGTTGTTCATCTTATAGCTGATAAACTCAAACCCAGTACGGAAAGCCTTTCCAAAAACGCTCTCTTCATCACTGATATCTGTACTAAACAAAGTCAACCCAGCAATTTTCAAAGTCAAAGGCATCATAGCATCAGCTATATCAATAACTTCACCATCTGGTTTTTTCTCCCATATCTGAAGTAAAGACTCAGTACAACTCAACATTGTAGAAAAAAGACTTTCTATGTACTTTTGATGAAATACTGGTTGCATCAGGCGCCGATGCTTAAGCCAATAATCTCCTTCACTGACAACTAGACCTTGACCCATCAATAAACTAAGAGTAAGCCAAAAAATGAATGATCCTGTGGTGTCATGCTGAGGAACGAAGCATCTTAAAGCGTGATGTAAACATATTTTTCCAACAACAAAGCATCTCCGCTAGATTCTTCACTGCGTTCAGAATGACATTGGGCATTTTTTTTCGTGGAGTTATCTAAATGGCTTTTTAACTATATCTGGTTTATTAATAGTACACGCTTAGTTTCTGTTTTGACTAAATTTGCCAAAAAACAGTTACTATGCACCATATTGGCAGGTTTTCATTGCCAGAATTTTGTCCGCAACTTCTGCAAAAACGGGCATTACCGATAAACGATTTCCTTGTTTTACTACCATTAGCTGCTCTGGGGTAAACTTAGAGCGAAGTTGTGAAAGTGAAATTAAATTAGGGAAAGTCTCAACAAATTCGAGTACAACAGTTTGCCAGCGTGGAGACTCAGAAGTTGATTTTGGGTCGTAATAGTCGCTTTCTGGGTCAAACTGACTTGGGTCTGCAACTTCCGCTTTCACGACACGCATTAATCCGACAATACCAGGGGGATTGGTATTTGAGTGATAAAAAAAAGCTAAGTCTCCTTCTTGCATTTGCCGTAGAAAGTTACGTGCTTGGTAATTACGAACACCGTCCCAGATAGTTTCACCCTGTCGTTCGAGGTCAAAAATGCTGTATACGTCTGGTTCTGACTTCATTAGCCAATAATTTATTGAGTTCATTTGTTCGCACTTACCTATAAACCAGTGAACATTATCTCAGTGATTGGCGCCTATATAGAGCAATCATTTTTCAGAGCAGCAACCAACAAGTTATTTTCTTTGGGAATTCGGGATGGGTTTTTCCGAAATCGTCAGATGTGCTTGGGTAGTAAATAATATACAAACGGATATATCGAATCTATATAAGTAAAGTACGGGGACATACCCCAGCTTAAACCCAGTTATTAAGACTGGGTTTTTGTGTTTCTGCCATAAACCTCTAGCTATGCACTATTATAGTACAAATGTTCTAAATAAGGTTTTTCGTTCATCAGTCTACTAAAATTTTGTTAAAATATTGATACTAGTTATATTTCTACTGATAACAATGCAAAGCTACACTCTTAATGACGCACTTACGAAGTATTCTGAACTACTTACTCAAGTTGATGATGAGCCTGTGATATTAAAACAAGAATCTCAACCTACACATATTATTTTATCAGTTGAGAACTTTGAAAAATTATTACAGCGTCTTGAAGAATTAGAAGATTTGGTTATAGAACAATCTGAGAATGATATTAATAATTATCGTGACGAAAATAAACTAGTACTATCTGAACGTGATAGTGAGCTTTTTCTTTCGGTAATGCAAAATCCTCCGGAACCATCAGAAGGATTACGTTCGCTGTTTAATGAAACTTAATATTATTTAAATTATTTTATTCAGATTGGGTGTATCAGCGTGAGGTAGTTGTGTTTGTTGATAACGTACACGAATAAAAACGGAGCCAGTTGTCAGTGGCGCCGTATAGAGTAATTAAAGTGTGATTGGGTTTGAAGAAACTTATAAATTAAGATTATTTAACAGCAATCGCTTGACCAGCGCTGCTAAAGATATCTGTAAGGTTTGTTACAGAAGCTGTACCACTACCAGTGGGACCAGCAAATGTTTGTTGACCAACTTGGAGTTGTTTTAGAGAGTAGCTGTTAGATGCATCTGATGCAAAACCACCTACATCACCAAAAGTTATTGCTAAACCACCAGCTACGGTGTCGAGTTCGTCGTTTGATAGTTCAATTGCATTAAGTTCGTTATTCATTACCTTATCCTCAAGTTATATTGTTTAATTGTGAAACCGGGAGCAGTGATAATCACTGTTCGCTTTCATGAATATATAGTAGGAATTTTGCCTGCTTTGATGCATCGTAATAAAGCTTGAATTGAAACCACACTTTTTATTGAGGAAGGCGCCCATACTAAAGTTGGAGATTTAATATATACTGCAAACGGGTTAAATATAAACTTTGTCATGCTGAACGAAACGCAGTGCAGTGAAGCATCTTAGAGATTCTAGCCTGCGGCAAATGCTCCGCATTACGCTACGCGACTAATGACATTTCTAAACCGTTCTTAGTATAGCAGTCAAAGATCGTAAAAAACAAATTGTACGTTGTAGAGACGCGAGGAACATCGCGTCTCTACGTAGAATGATATTTTACTGCGTCAATATGTAATGCCGAAATCTTGGGCAGAAGCAAGCGAAAACCACCAGTTACTTTATACTAATCAACTGAAACGCCTCCAGTTTTAAATACTATATGTACCGTAGGCGCTTGCGTCTCGCCTGTACTACAATATTAAGGAAGTGTTTATATTGTAGGATAGGCGAAACGGGCAAGGATGCCCATTCCACAAGATGAATGGTAATTTTTTAATTTTGCGAAATCGTATATGTATGTTGGGTAGTTCTACTTAAGAGACTATATTAAGAGCTACTATATATGATGACTGCTGATTCTGAAACCTGGGTAACTCCTACTCAAGACCAAATCACACGCACTAAAAATAAGATAGACGCTTCTATTAAAAGTATAAAATCTAACCCTAATTACCGCGCCGATTCCGCTCCATTTTACGGCTTTCACAATGCTGGCGAAGCTGTACGCGGTACGGTAATAATATTCCACGGTTTTAGCGCCAAACCAACTCAGCTATCTGCACTGTCTGATTATTTGTATAATAACGGCTTTAATTATTATCAAGCGAACCTAGCAAATCATACATTACAACCACCTAATAAGTTTTGGTGTCAAATTGATTTAAAACCAGAAATTCTTAATCCTTTGCGCTCAAAAGCACATAAAGACCCAGTTATACAAAATTTCCTTGCCAGTTTGCCTGAAGACCCAAGTAAATATGAGCGTCCTTCAATGCTGCAAATGGCTAATTTAGTTGCGCGGTTAATGTTAATTGAACCACGTTTGATGAATATTATGGCAGCAGCAGAAAATGACAATGACCCAAATTTCTCGCGCTACTTTATTTCCAATCACATGGATTATCTTACCGACGCGCGTAAACGTTTGGATGAACTTGATGCAATGCCAGGGCCTATTTATGTAATTGGACTATCGGTAGGCGGCGCCATTGCGTTAGGATTAGCAGCAGACCAACCAAAGCGTATTGCAAAAGTAGTTGCATATACACCGTTGTTGAAACTTTACGAGCCAACGCTTGAGCGATATATTGAATTAGCTGGTCCATTGGATATGTACGAAAAGAGTTGGCGCCCTGGAGAAAGTTTTCCTGTGGGTGCATTAAGCGCAGCAGCGAAATATGGAGCATATGTCCGCGAACCTAAAAATATCAAAGCACTGAAAAATATTCCCACTTGGATGGTGCTTACAGAAAATGAAGATGCAGCTAGTATTCCAACAAACGAAGACTTTTTTAGTAAAATTGGTGGAACTGATGCAGGACATCGTTTGTTTAAATATCCTGCTTCCGACTTAGTACCTCATCCACTCGCTGAACCTAATGTACAAAGTCAGGGAATGACAAACCGCTTTTGGCAAAGTTTATATCAAGAAACTTTTAGGTTTTTAACAACAGGTGAATATGACCCCAGCAATATGGACACCGTTGAACAAGACCCTAATTTACCACAAATGGCGCCTGTTTAATTTTATATCTCAATTGTGGCACAGGTTAGAGTTAGTGCATTGTTAACATTATGATGGGACGGGCAAGGATGCCCGTTCCACAAGACTGTTAAAATTAGAGTGTTTGGGAACAATTGGTGTTGTGGATGACTCTAGCTTAGATATATTTAACGATTATTTATATATTTAAGCTATCTCCAGATGCAACCCAAAACCCTAGCAGTCGCAGCACTTATATCTTTTCTGATTCCAACCAGTGTTGTAGCAAAAACAGCTACCCAAAACAATCCTAACAAGATTTGGATGCTAAGTAGTATTGCTCAACAATATGCCAAAGCTGGACAAAAACAAAAAGCTTCCGAATTAATTACTCAAGCCCTTCCTTTAGTTGATAATATTTCTAGTAACTGTGATAAGCCAAAACCTATGGCTACTATTGCTGGGAATTATGCACGGGTTGGACAAGATGCTCAAGCCAAGCTTTTATTAGAACAAGCTATCAAAATTGCTAAGACTGCAAAAGGTTGCAACAGTACTAATGATTCTGTTGAAAATTTATTGGATATTTCTAATAAATATATTGATGAAGGGCTTTACGATTTAGCGCTTCAAAGTGTGAAAGGTTTGGATGATACTTCTTTGTTCTATCAAGTTTATGGATTGTCTTTAATTGCGCGCGATTTTGCTCAAAGTAAGAAAGTTGACCAAGTTAATGCTTTGACTACTGAAATTTTAAATGTAGCTCAAAGTATCAAAGATGTTAACCAAAGAGCTTTTGCTTTAAGTCGTGGCGCCTATGAGTTTATCGAAGCGCGGCAAAATACGCAAGCTATCAAGTTGCTAACTGAAGCACAGAAAACTATACCAGCTATTAAAGATGTTGACGGCAAACCTGACACATTGCTTTTAATTGCACGTGGTTATATTAAATTAAGACAACCGACTGAAGCAATCAAAATTCTTGAACAAGCTACACTTGCTGCACAGAAAGTCTCTAACCTGTCTTTTCGAGTCCATAATTTGGGCGCCATCGCAGTTGAGTACGCAGCAGTTAATCAAAAACCAAAAGCTAATTTATTATTACAACAAGCGTTATCAACTGCAAATAAAATTAAACCAGGTTCACAAAGAGATGATTTATTACTAACAGTTTCAAATTATAGCGCTAAATCTGGACAATACGACCAAGCAATAAAAATTGCAAACAGTATCAATAATAATCGTCAAAATCAAGCTGCTGCATTGTCTCGAATTGCTGCTGAAGTTGCGCGTCAGGGAAAATTTGATTTAGCTTTACAAATTGCTCAACGACAAATTAGTGATGCGGGGCATAAAGCAGGCGCCTTAATGCAGATAGCGCGCGCTTTAGTTAACACTAAACAACTGGATAGAGCAGTCACAGTAGCCCAAAGCATAAAAGGTAAGTATGAAAAAGTAGGAGTTTTATCAGAAATAGCCCTTCAATATGCAGAAAATGGAAACCCCGACAAAGCAATGAATCTGGTTAACACAATTAATAAGCTCTCTGCTTCGCTATCTGATGAAGGAAATGACATAGATTGGATGTTGCCTGTTGTTGCTCAAAGTTATGCGAAAGCTGGAAACTTTGACCGAGCAATAAAAGTTGCTGAGTCTATTAAAATTACACAGCATCGAGTTCAAGCATTGACACAAATTGCTAACGAGTACTCAGCTAAAGGACAAAAAGATAACTCTTTACTTTTACTTGCCCAAGCTTTCCAATTAGTCAAATAAAGAAAGTATAAAAATTTAGAATAATCATGTCATGCTGAACGCAGTGTAAAGCGAAGCTTTTCCCGCAGGGTAGCATCTAAATAAATTTGAAGATAAAAGAGATTCTTTACTACGTTCATAATGACAATTTATATCTTAGTAAAATTTAAACACTTCGGCAATACATCAAATCCAATCAAATTTTATGCACAGAAAAGTTAACTTAATTTTTATATTTGTCGCTGCCTTCCTTGTAATATCAATTTGCTCATTTGGATTGTTTTTAAACAAAGTGGCGCCGTTTCGAGCAAATACACCGATTGAAGCTGTTACAATTGGATATGAGACACCAACACAGGTTAGATTTTATGGAAATATTTTTGAATCCTGTACAAAAAGTAACGATATTACACAGTGTCGCGTAAATATAAATAAGCGTCCATTAGAAATAACGGTTAATAATAAACAAAAAGAGCCAAATCAACTACCCAAATGTCTATTATCCTATGCAGGGCAAAACTTTAATTGTTTTGTGGCTAGTGGTGGTTATATTGGTGGAGTTCGCTTTCTTCATTCAATATATACTACTAGCACTTTAGGTTTGACTATCCAGCAATTACAATCTTTAAAGTCAGATAATTGGTTTGCTCAGTTCAATCAAAATACTTGGTCGAATATATCAATTATTTTATCAATTATTTGTGGCATAGTTGCGGCAATTATCATTTGGCAATATCCGAACAAATACATACGGACGTTTGCTAATTTAGCCATTGGGTTAAATATTTTTTATCAAGCATTAGTTCAACTTTATAGAATTCAACCAGTAACAAGCATATTAAGGGATTTGAAGGAACCACAAATGATGCTTATTGCAGCTTTATTTGCCATGCTCGGAACTAGTTTGATTTTAACGCTGAATTGGCGCCGTCAAAACTTAGTAAAAATATTTGCTGTTATCGGCGGTGTCAACACAGCTTACGTATTTGGGCTACTAGTTTATGCATTTTTACTTAGTGGCGGTTTTGTTATCGCTGATTATTAATTTGTTGTACATGATTTGAACATTAAATATCAGGCGCCTCATAACAAGGATTAATCAAGATTAACTTGCTTGATTAACCCTTGCCTAATTACAAGCTCAAGTAACTCGCTTCTGGTAATTCCTAACTCTTCAGATACTTGATCTAATTCAGTAGAAGCTGTCTCCGTCAGCATTATTTGATACCTCTGCTTACTTTCACCATATTTATCTTTTTCGGTTCGTTTAGGTCTTGGCACAATTTTTTATATACACACATAAACACCTCAATATCCATTTTGACAAATTTTTTGTTTGATTAAAATACATATTTACATATTTACATACGTATGTATATAATAAATATAAATTTGGGCGGTGCGAGTTCCGGCAAGAATCAGCCACCGCCCAAATGCCCAACCTGAGTAAGGAAGAACAACTATATGATGACACAATCGAGATATACGGACGAACAACAAACCGTTTTGTTAGACAAAGCTAGTGAACGCCCAAGTCGCGAAACACTTAAACACCTGATTATTGGTTCGCCAAAAGCTGTTAAAAGCACAATTTACTCTTTACAGGTGTTGGGTTACGCACAGGTAAGCGATTGGAGTCAATTGATACCAACCGTAAACCCAGGTGAGGTGATGAGTATTTTAAGCCGTAATATTGCTGTTCAATAGGATGTTTTAAGCGACGTGAACCCCTTCACGTTGCTTGAGTACATATTTTTAAATAACTGTGCCAAAAAAACCAGGCAGATAGCTGCCACATAAGCAAAATAGACAATTGTAAAAATGATGAACGTGTTTACTTATATAAAGGGCGCCGACCCTACAATCCGCAGGCAAATAGATGAATGGGATGCCAAAGCAAAAGAGTACTTGGTTTCTTTATACGAAGGAGATATTGAGAGAGCAAAGGGCACAAAATTTGGAGACTGCATATCTAAAATAGAATCTTTGCTTGATATGATTATTACCGACTCAGAAAATTTTCGTGGTGTTACTGATACTGATAATCGGCTACAAGCTGGTGCAATAATAGAGAATCGTTCAGATTATCTATATATAGATATTTTTACGAATAGCCCTTGGAATGTTGTTAAAAATCAGCCTGAGACAAAGGCAGGAGCAGCTACATCTTTAGTAGAAGGAATTGTAAGAGAAAGTATAGAGCTTGGACAAAATGGTATCATAAAAGCAAACATACTTAGGCGAGCCATACCGTTTTATGAAAAAATTGGTTTTGTAGAGGAAAATGGTTCAGGAGAGTTCATGCTGACAGAAACCGCAAGTAGGAATTTTTTAATAACCCAAGCAAGCCGTCAGTAATTTGAATACTTAATTAAATTGGTGAACAAACATGTCAACAACTAACAATTCACATTTACAACAACCTTCTCCAGAACAAATTCAATATTGGAAAGAATTAGATGAGCTAGATAGTGATGCTTTTGCAGGTAAAACTTTATCTGACTCAGAATTCACAGAAATGCTACAGTCATGGTTAGACGGTAGCAACTGGGTTAGACGTTTAAACAAGGTAAAAGCGAAAAAACAGCAACTACTTGCTAAGGTTGCTGAGTTAGAAGAAATCGAAAGAGAAATAGAACAAAAGCTTTCCAAATAATCTATACTGTGAACGGGTAAAATCTGAACCTCTGTCATGAGTCGGCACGTTAACGTTCCGAAGCATGACAAAAGTCTAGATTTTATCCATTCTTAGTATAACGCACAAATCTTTAGCGGTTTAAGTCATAATATAAACAATCGTCATCATTCTAAATTCTATGGATGCTACTAAAACGATTGATGCCCAAGTCACGCTACCAATAGATTTATATCAAGCTCTTGCTCAACAAGCACAAGCACATGGGAATTCTATAAGTAACGAGATTTTAGCACTGTTGGCTACAATGCTTGGGCACAATTCGACTGAACTGACTAAAGAGTTTGCAGATTGGGAAGCGGCAAGTGACGAGGACTGCTCGTGTTCATATTGGTAAAACCCGGTAAAAACTATTAATATCTTAAGCGTGCTTTATTATACTTGTTACATATTTCAAACTTGTATTTTGATAATCGCATGTAATAAATATAACAATTAAACCCGTTTATGTCAGAAAATTATAATTTTTATATTTGTTTTATTTACAAAGCAAGAATGTATTGAAAGTCAAATAATTGAGATAATTAATAAATATTACAATTTTAAATATATTTGAAAAAATTCAAATCATCTGTTCGTATAAATATTAAATAAACAACTGTAGGCAATACCACCCGCTGCGGCTTTACCTGTTTCAATCCCTATTAGGGAGTAAGAGAAATTTCAATCTTGGAATGGGCGCCACACATTGTCTAGTAATCGTTTCAATCCCTATTAGGGAGTAAGAGAAATTTCAATTCTTGGGTGATGGCGCCGAATGTAGGCAATACACGTTTCAATCCCTATTAGGGAGTAAGAGAAATTTCAATAAATCATTCATATGGGCGCCCACAATTTAAGTTGTTTCAATCCCTATTAGGGAGTAAGAGAAATTTCAATTCTTGTATCCCTAGTCCTTGGTAAGGCGTATAAGTTTCAATCCCTATTAGGGAGTAAGAGAAATTTCAATTATACTCGGATATAGGGGGAGGGGGCAACCCACTTGTTTCAATCCCTATTAGGGAGTAAGAGAAATTTCAATAGATTTAAACAAGTCTGAAAGAAATTTATTAATGTTTCAATCCCTATTAGGGAGTAAGAGAAATTTCAATTTCCGGAGTTTCGTCACCTGCAGGCTCATAATCTGTTTCAATCCCTATTAGGGAGTAAGAGAAATTTCAATTATTCGGCTCGTTTATATCTTCTAGGGTGCTGGACTGTTTCAATCCCTATTAGGGAGTAAGAGAAATTTCAATCAGGGTTTTGGGTAGTAATCCTATGCGATTCATGTTTCAATCCCTATTAGGGAGTAAGAGAAATTTCAATGATACAGGTTCATTTGCTGGAGAGTACACAATTACTATTAGGGAGTAAGAGAAATTTCAATATTAGAAACAAGCACAGAACCTCCCAAAGTAGAAGTACACAATTACTATTAGGGAGTAAGAGAAATTTCAATAGCAGGCGCCTGAAAGCGTTGATATATGTAGTTTTCAAGGTGCGGTTGCGCGGATGGGTCAATTTTAGCATGAGAAGTGTTGATTGTGCAAGGTCAAAATCGCTGAAAGTCGCTCTGGATAAGGTGCGCGGATGTTTTTTTTCTTTCAAGCTGGCAAATGCTTGTGGAGACTTGGGTTCAGCGATTTTTGTTGAAACCTCTTTTTCCACACCTACCCCTCCGCGCATGATACAAAGTTCAAGACGATAAATACGTAGAGACGAACAAATTTTTTATCTATATATATGCTAATGCTAGATGATTTTTGTTGGTGAGCAAAAATTTTCTTGTGGGGTGGGGTGGGCATCTTTGCCCGCCCTGAATATGAAACGGGCAGGGATGCCCGTTCCACAAGAGATGTTTAATTTAGTTTTTAATATTGCCTAGGACGGCGCCAGTTGTTTTTTTCTGCTTTTTTTAACTTGGCGTTTGCCTGAAAAGTCGTATATTAGTCCCATTAATGCGGGTACTACTGTGGGTGTGAGTATTGTTGAGAATAATAGTCCTCCTGTTAAGACTATGCCTAGTCCTTGATATAGTTCGGCGCCTTGTCCTGGTACGACGGCGAGGGGTAACATTCCTAATACGCTGGTAATAGCTGACATAAAAATTGCGCGTAATCGGTCTTTTGTGGCTTGGTATGTTGCTTTGTCGTAGTCCATGCCTTCTTCTAATAGTTGCAGCGCGCGTTCTACTATTAATATAGATGTGTTTACAACTACTCCTGTCAAGATTATAAATCCTAGTGCGGTAATCATATCTAGTGGAACTGTTACGCCAGGAATGCTGTTTGCGATAACTAAACTTAGTAAGGCACCGCTCATTCCCATTGGTACGGTTGCCATAATTACTACTGGGTATAAGAAAGAACGATATAATGCCACAAGTAAGAGGTAGATAATAAATATTGATAGAACAAAGGCTGTGGCTAGTTGTGTAACTGTTTCACCCAGTCTATCTGCAGAACCTGAAAGTTCGATTCTATACCCTGCTGGTAATTTGGCTTGAATTGGCGCCAATATATCTTGTTGGGTGCGTTGAACTAAACTACCTAATGGTGCATCAGACTCAAGTGTGACTGTGAGAGTTATTGAACGTTCTAAGTCTACGTGGTTTATTACGTCTGGCCCCACTGTTTCTTTGACTTCGGCAACGTCGCTTAGTTGAACTTGTCCACGATTGGTATATAAAGGTAGTTGTCGCAGTTGTTCGGGTGTTTGGACAAATAAGTCTTTGAGTTCTACAGAGACATCAAGTTCTTCTTTTCCGTCGATAAATTCTGATGCTAAACGTCCTCCTAATGCTGCTTCTACCATTGAACCAACTTCTGCTTCTGCTATGCCAACTTCGGCAAGTCGTTCGCGGTTGGGTATTACTTGCAGTTCGGCGGCACCTCCGACATAATTAGAACGAACGTTTCGTACACCCGATAACGCACGCAGTTTCCCCATGATATCGCGTTCGTATTCACTTAGTTGATTTAAGTCGGCGCCGACTATATCTACTTCAAACTCTTTTCCTGGGTCACGAAATATTGAAATACGGTTTGGCACCATGAACCGATAACCAGCAAAATTATTACTAGCTTTCCTCATTCTTTCTATCATCATTGCTAAACCGTTAGAAGTGGCAAACTCCGGTTTGAGTATTGCCGCTATACCACGTATTGCACCCGGACGGTCTACATACATTACCCTTTCTACTTCGGGTTGCTTTCTCAAGTACGCGCGCACAGGTTCCGATTGACGAATTGCTTCGGGTATACTTGTACCGGGCATCGGTTCTGCACGCCATAGTACTAAGTTACGATTACCTTCAGGTAAGTAATCAGCAGGTGGCAGTAAGAATATACTTGCTAGCATTAAACCTATGGGAATCGATAATATAAATAGTCGGCGCCCAAGTCTACCATTTCCAGTTGACCAACCAACTGTAACCATAAGAATATTTTCTAACTTGGTTTGAAAAACTCTAAAAATAGCAGAAGTGTTTGCGACCGACCGAACAAACCAGTTGCCACCTCTATATTTACCTCCTTCCAAAACCTGTAATGCTTCATTTTGGTTGAGGAATAAGCCAGATAACATTGGCACAAGCGTAACTGCCGCTAGCATTGAAAGCAATGAAGCAGCAGTAATTACAATTGCCATATCCGTAAAAAGCTGTGCAATTTCTCCTTGTACTAATACTAAAGGGGCAAACACTGCAACATTAGTTAAAGTTGCTCCGAATACTCCTCCCGCAACTTCCTTCGTCCCATCGATAGTTGCACGAACTGGGTTTTTGCCCTGCTGCATATGGGTAAAAACATTTTCCACCACCACAATTGCGTTATCTACAACCATCCCCGATGTAAAACCCAACGCTGCTAAACTAATAATATTTAGAGTGCGTCCCAACATCGCCATTGCAATAAACACAGTTATCATTGTTGTGGGAATAGTTATTGCAATTACTGCAACAGTTCGCATCGAACCCAAAAACAGTAATAGCACCAGCACAGCAAGCAAAGAACCACTAATTAAGTTCTCTTGTACCAGCGTGACCGACTGATTAATATACTCACTCTCGTCATAATTATAAACAAACTTGATACCTTCACCCGCGCGGTCGAACTGAGCTTCTAATTCAGTAATTGCCGCACGTACACCTTTCGCTACATCTGGAACATTGGCGCCAATCCGGCGAATAATACCAATTGCCACAGTAGGATTATCATTAAATAACAGCGCACTATCTTGCGGTTTGCGTCCCATTTGTATTTGAGCAACATCACGTAAATATACCGTTCCAGAAGCATCGCGTCGCAGCACAAAACCCGCGATTTGCTCCATATCTTGCGACCTGCTCACCGTGCGAACTCTGTATTCACGACGACCCAAAATTAACGGGCCGCCTCGGATATCACGGTTATTTTCCCTTAATACCCTTACAACATCACCAATAGCTAAATTTCTTTCAGCCAAAGCTTTAGGGTCAACACGCACCTCAACTTCACGTTGCTGTCCACCTACAACTAAAAATTGCCCAGTCCCTTCCACACGCCGTAACCGAGGTATAATAACTTCCTCAGCTAAATCACGATTACGATTAGGGTCACTTTTAAATCCGGGTTTTGGCGCCATAGGTATCCACATCATCGGAGAACTGGTACCGCTAACAATTTCAACAGCAGACTCACCAGCTTCTTCCGGTAAACGTTCAACTTGCTGTAAGCGATTTAATACATCTACTAAACGCTCATCAACATCACTACCCCAAGTAAATTCTAAATTGATAGTGCTACGACCTGAGCGGGAAGTACTGCTAATTTCCTGCACACCCAACACTTCCTCCATCCGTTCTTCAATAGGACGGGTAATTAAATCTTCAACTTCCGTAGGTCCGGCGCCGGGATAAGTGGTACTAATAGTAATCTCTGGTCTATCACCACCAGGTTGAAGTTCTAAAGGTAAATTTAATAAAGATAATATTCCGAATACAGCGAGAAGGCAGAATAAAACAAATGTGCCATGTCGCCAACGAACAGCAGTTTCTATTATTTTCATGATTATTTTATAGTTAAGTTTGATCCCCCCCAACCCCCCCTTAATAAGGGGGGGCTAAGAATGCTCTTTTTTACGTTTAATAAGGTACTAAAATCTCCTCATGTTCCCCCCTTATTAAGGGGGGTTAGGGGGGATTTTTAATTCGATACTTCACGAATAACGGCGCCATCGGTTAACATATCCCCACCACGAGAAACAATTTCTTGACCTGCACGTAACGCTGGATGATAAATAGCAACCTTCTCACCCATATCAGCAACCATCTGCACTTCTTGCTGCTTCGCTCTACCTTCCGCGACAGTATATACAAACCACTTATCTTGACGCTTAGTCAACACATCACGCGACACAACAAAACTAGGTTGATTTGTAGCTGACTGTAAAGTACCTGTAACAGCCATTCCAGAAACCAAACCTTTGGGTATGTTATTTAACTGTACTCGAACTCTTTGCCGACGTGAGGCGCCATCAGCACTTGGCACAACACCTGTAATAGTGGCATTACCTTTCCAGTTAGGCAAAGCGCGCGCTGTTAACGTAACCCGTGTCCCAGCATTAATACGTCCCGTTAACTCTTCAGGTAACTCTAAAAACACATCAAGCCTATCACCAGCTACAAGACTGGCAATTTCTCCACCAGTTTGTACTAAATCTCCAACACTAACTTTCCGCTCTTGAACAATACCAGTAGAATTAGAAGTAATTTGAGTGCGTTGCAAAGCTAACTTCGCTTGGTTAACAGCAGCAGCAGCAGCGCCAACTAAAGCGCGCTGTGCCTCCATTTCTTCGCGCGTTGCACCTGCTTTAGCTTCCTTTAAAGTTGCTTCCGCAGCAAGCCGTTCACCATGTGCATCATCAACTCCGGCTCTCGCTTCAACTAACAACCGTTGAGAAATGGCACCTTCTCTAACTAAATTACTATTACGCTGCAAATTATCGCGCGCTTCTTGTTCCCGCGCCAAAGCTGAACGCACTGCTGCAGTACGCTGGGCAATAATTTCTGGACGAGTACCGACTTCCAAACGTGCCATATTACTACGCTGCTGTGCCAACTGTGCCAAAGCTTGTGAAAGTGCTAACTGTTGGTCGGCATCATCGAGTACAGCAATAGTCATCCCAGGAGTAACTCTATCACCTGGTTGCACCATAATTTGCTTTAATATTCCACCAGTTTGCGCGCGGATAGTAGCTTGTTGAGTTGCTTCTACTTGTCCTAATAACTGGTAACTACGTATACCTTGCCCAGTAGTTAATGTAGTGGTTTCTACTGGACGTGGAGGTGGAGTTTGCGGCGCCTGTGCGGTTGCAGGTTGTGATGTTTTTCCTGGTGTTAGTACTCGCCAACCAATAACAAAGGCGCCGAGTACAAGTCCAGCAAGCAACACTCCGAGCCAAGGTTTTCGAGTCGGTTTTTCATCACTTATATCTTCATCTTCAACAATAGCTTGCGTATCTGTAACAATCTCAGATTCCCTTGTACTCATTGGCGCATCCCTCCTTGATAACGCAGTTAAACCGCAAACCTTAGAAACCAGGTTTCTTGTGCATAGAAACCTGGTTTCTCTAGTTTCGGCAAAATACATTAAATATGTATGAAAAGTTTATGAAATATTTTTAATATTTTCTTTATACTTGATTTTGGATGAAGGAAGTTGGTGGGAATGGTGCCTATTGCTTTGTTTTTATATAGTATTGCTATATGATTTGCATAAATTATACCTATGTAAAGACCGGATTAATACGGTCTCTACAGCGCACTCATTATGTTGAAAAACTCGAATCGATGCTTCAAGAAATCTATAAGGCGCCATAAATGTAACCAGTTCAAATTTATCTATATCCAGTAGCATCAGCAGGTTTAGCAACATCCTGCACTTCACAAATATAACACCGAAGTCCGAATTATATTCTCTTGTAGATATAAATAAACATTATTTGGCAGGTTCAAATAAAATGTCTGAAGATAAAGAATTTTATGATAATCCAGAAGTACTAAGATATTACCTCGTACATCGTAGGCGCCCTGATAACCCTAACGATGCACTCGAACGTCCGATATTTCTAGAACTTGCAGGCAATTTAACAAATTTGGATATTATTGATTTGGGATGTGGGGATGCTTCGTTTGGTTCTTACGCTTTACTTCAAGGTGCCCGTTCGTATGAAGGTGTTGAAGTCTCGTCATCTATGCTTGATATTGCGCGCCAAACTCTTGCAGGCACATCTGGGAAAGTTCGTCATGAAAGTATACAAACATGGCAGGCAAAAGCTGAACAAGTTGATTTAGTGTCATCACGGCTTGCGTTGCATTACATTGAAAATCTTAAACGTGTATTTCAAGAAATTTATCAAGCGCTTCGTCCTGGTGGACGGGTGATTATATCAGTAGAGCATCCTGTTATTACATCGAATTTTGCGAGTTTAGCAGAAGGGCACCGTACTACGTGGTTGGTTGACAACTACTTTAATTCAGGTGCAAGAACACACATGTGGCTTGGCTCGGAAGTTACGAAGTACCACCATACTTTAGAAGAATATTTTGACCTGGTTACAGATACTGGTTTTGAGTTAACGCGCGTGCGAGAATCATGCCCTAAAAAAGAAAATTTTTTGAGCGAGACAGAATACGAACGGCGTTTGCGAATTCCACTATTCTTGTTTCTTGCTGCACGTAAGCCGAAGTCTCAGTGACTTGCATTAGAAAAAACCCAATGAAGTAACTACCTATCATCATATTTATAAGTAAATAATATGACTTCAGAACAACAATTTATATCATCTGTTTGAAAAGTCTATTCTATAGTTCCCCTTCCTTTGTACGGAAGGGGTTAGGGGTTAGGTTTCTAGTTAATTTTTTCAACCACCCCCCTACTATTGATAACTGCTAGCTTGACGGGTAAACATTAAATGGTACTGTCCCTCTAACCTCATTAATTCATCATGATTTCCCATTTCAATGATTTGACCATGTTCTAAAACTACTATTCGGTCAGCGAGTTTTGCTAAAGCAAGACGATGGCTAACTATTACCGCAATTCTCCCTTTTGCTAAAGTGCGGAAAATTTCATAAATTTCATTTTCAGTTTTTGGGTCTAAATTGGCTGTTGGTTCATCGAGTATAACTAATTCGGCGTGAGATAATCGCAGCAAAGCACGAGCAATAGATAAGCGTTGCCATTGTCCTCCTGATAAATCAACGCCACCTTCAAGCTGTTTACCTAAAAGAGTTTCTAGACCATTTTCTAATTTGTCGATTACCTTTGTCATTCCCGTTTCAGCTACTGCTTCGGCGATGGTAGCATGATTTTCTATATCTGGAAGGTAGCCAAAGCCGATATTCTCTCGAACAGTGGTGGGAAAGCGAGCATAATCTTGCATAACGACAGCGATGCGTGAGCGCAGTTTTTCGATGCTAAAGTCTCTTAAATCCTGATTATTCCAAATAATTTTACCTGCACTAGGGTCGTATAAACGACATAATAATTTCGCTAAAGTTGTCTTTCCTGCCCCATTTTCACCCACCAGCACAATCATCTCATTTTGTTTGATTGTCAAATTAATGTCACGCAAAATTTGGCGTTCGCTGTTTGGATAGCTGAAAGATAGGTTTTGTATTTGAATTCCTTGCTCAAGAAGTGAAGAATTGGGAATAGAGGGTAGAAAATTGTTTTGTGAAGATAAGCTTGGTTTTAGCTCTAATAGTTGGAAAATGGGGGTAGTGGCTAAAGAAACATCATATAATTCTCCACCACCGTAAATAAGGAACATTAAACTGCGCTGTACTTGTAAAATCACGCCGCTATATAAAGCTAAATCTCCGAGAGTATTTTTTTTAGCTAATACCCCAAAAACTATATATACGTAAGGTAAAGCGATACCCAAACCACTAAGTAATGACCAAGCGAAAATTTCTTGACTTCCGCGACGGCGAATTTTTTCCATCGCTTTAAACATAGTTTGAAAAAGTGCTTTCCACCGCTCTAACAGTAAACTTTGGAGATGAAACAAACGCAACTCTTTAGCGTAAGCTTCCCCACTTAGCATCATTTTGTATAAATTCATTTCACGTGCGATAGGAGCTTGGGTTTCTTCTGCTCTCCAACTGAGTTTGCGATATTTCATATCCACATACAAAGCAGGAGTTGCACAACTAAATAAAATCAACGGCGCCCACCAAGTAAGGGAACCAGAAAGCAATACAGCAGGAATAAAAATAAAAAAGCCTTGCAATGTTTGAACTAGTCGAAAAGAAAGCTCTTTAAGTCGCGGAACCCCTTTTTCTGTTAGCTGAACTATGTTGAGTAAATCAGGTGATTCAAATAAAGCAATGTCCTGAAAATTGGCAATTTTATCTAGTACCTTCAGTTCAACAAAACCTTGGACTCTATCTGCCAAAGTAGCGAAGAAAAAACTCGTAATAGTTCCCACAGAATCACCAAATAAATTCAGCAGTAGTAAAATTGCTATGCTGTAAAGTAAAGAAGAGTGAGAAGTAACTAGATATATCGGATTTTCTACTGTCTGCGTGCTTAGAATCTTAGTAATATCATCAATGATCAACTTGTTCAACCAAACAACAATACTTGGTATTGCTCCTGCAAATAACGTCAAAATTGTCACATAACGTAGCTCCCGTGGAGCAGCCTGCATCACCATAACCACACTGCGATGAAATGCCTGGAAGGTCGTTGATTGTATGACTTTCATATTACGTATTTTTTCGTAGAGAATAAAAGCACAAATGCATCATTAGCTTATGTGAAGGCACAAAAGCAACATGCCCAATATGGGCAATTATTTGTTGAAGTAGCTAATGACTCAGATTTATTTACTTTGGGAATTATTCACCTGCTCAATCACGAAGACGGAAAAATTTTAGCCTCCACACTGTAGCACAATATTTCAAAATGTTACATCTAACTTATGGTGGTAGACTGATACAGCATTTTTCTGAGATAATTTAAACAATAGAACAGGTAAGCACTGTTCAGAGGTTGTGAAAAAAGTATATATAAAACCCCTCTCCGTGTCGGGGAAAGGCTTTAAAAATCAGATTTTGCCGTTCCCCTTCCCTTGTAGGACTGTCAACAATTCGAGAACAAGATAAAGCTACGTGTCATTAATTTTGAGGCGTTGGTTAGCAACGGATACAACAGATGTAACGGATAAGTTATTGGTTACAAACAAAATCTATTCACTCAAAATCAACCATCCGTTACATCCGTTTATCATCCGTTGCTGTTTCAAATAATTGGAATTGATAGTAGAGGACAAGGGAAATCAACGGTTTAGGTAAAAGCCCACTGCGAACGTTGTTTCTAGCAAATATCGTCATGTCGTCTCTATATTCCGTATATTTTTTTACAAATAATATTTGGTTATGATTTACGCAAATAATAGTCAGCCAATTTACGTTTTTCGTCAAACTTCTGCGGTAATAACGAAATGGGTAATTCTTAGCCTTTTTCTATTTATATTTACTGTAGTAAATGTCGCAGGGTTTTATCAAGCGATACACAACCAGCCATTTATATTTGGTGTTGGAAGAAACGTTAATGAATGGTGGAAACTTTTTTTAGTGATTTTTGTTAATTTTCTAGTTATCCCTACTGCTACATTTATTGTTCATGAGTTAATTCATGGTGTAGCATTTACTGCTTATACTGGTTCGCCACGTTACAGTGTAAGAGGTTGTTTGAAAAGTGTCTTTTTGTGTCATGCTGAACGCAGGGTAGCATCTCAGTATATGCTGAAACTCTAGATTCTAGCCTACGGCAAATGCTCCGCATTACGTTCCGCTACGCTCCACTCGCTTGGGACAATTTATACCTTGTTCGACTTTTCAAACATCCTCTAACAATAAAATATTTTTTACCCTATTTCTACGTAACCTCTCTAGAAACACACTTTTCACGTAATGCATTTTTGCTAATTAAACTGGCGCTAGTTACAAGTTCCTGATGTGGTAGAGCATGAAGAAGATGCAGAAGAAGTAGCTATCGACGCAACAATTGCTGCTGTTGTTGCTGATTGAACACTTGAAATTGTAGCTGCAACTCCTCTAGAAATAATATTATCCTGTTGGATGAGCTTAATTTGTTGCTTTGCCTCTTTGCGTTCTGAAGGATCAAAAATAGAATTAACTAGCTGACAAACACCAATTAGACTGATTAATGCAGCAGTACGTGAGGGAACGCTTTTTGCTTCTAAAACAGCAGTGCGTATGCGATTTATAATTGTTTGCTTATAGCTTGCATCTACTGTTGGATAGCGTAATGATTTAAATATCCATAAAAAGCGCTCTTCTTCGGCAGTCAGGATACCTTCATCGATTAATTGCGCTGACAATCTACCTCTAAGATTTTGCATTTGAGATTGTAGCCGTTTAACCCATTGTTGTGGATTTCTAAGATGAGAAGATTCTGCAATTATGCTCACAACTTCGTCAAGAATATCATCGCCTGTGAATCTATCATCAATTAAAACTAATTTATTTTGCTCAAAAATTACTTTTCCCAACACAGCCAATTCTATTAATAATGCACCTGGAAGCGTGTAAGACAATGCTGTTGAATCACAAACGATGTTTCCGTTGTCATTATATGCTAACAGTAATAATTCTTCCGCTAGTTTTAACATACGTACTTCCTAATTTCATTAAAAATATATTAATTAAAATTTTGAGATGCATTGGTGCGTGAAGCAGTTTAATTTTTCGTTACTTTGATTAATTGTAATAGCTTTCACGCACCCTACCAAACTAATTTATTGCCTCCATTAACGACATCACCCAATCAGGTGATATACAGCAAATTTCAGGTATATAGCGTTTCTCAGTTACTTGAGGTACAGATTTGATTTATATATTTCTTGTGGAGTGGGCATCGCAAGCCCCGCCTCTATGTACTTCATCAGAACAGGCATTATTGACCCTCCCAGTATTTATCAGCCCAAAAAATTGTTCAACACGCTTTTATAAATAAATTTTATGAGTCTCAATGGCAATAATAAGCGCGATTAAACTTATGATTGAGAATATCGCGCACGCGACATGAGAATATTCCCATTGGTTGCGTAAGTCTGTCCAAAACCAGAACTAAAGCTGCTTAGTTTTTCATTTTCAAGCCAGAATTTATTTACTGAGTGTGTAAAAAGCCAGTATACCGCTTGCATACCGATAAGTCCAAGTAATGCCACGAGTGTCAGCCAGAATTTAGCACTTAAGTAAGGCGTAAAGAACAACAAAATAATCGTTGAAATTAAGCCACCAAACTCACCAATACCTCCGCCAATAGTAAACCCTGGATAATAGATAGGCTGCATAGCAAAGTATGCTTCTTTGTTAAGCCTCATTTTTCCTGGTAAATAAGAGCGCATGTGCAATCTTCTAGAGCCATGCCAACAGAAACAAGCAGTGTAGTCAGAATCTGTAGAAAATACAACATGATTTACACCTCCTAACCAAATTAATCTACAACAATTTACCTTTAACATAAGCGTTTATTCTGTAGGGTGGGCAGTGCCCACTTTACCGTCTTTTGTAAAAAATGTCGATTTTGAATAAGATGAAATAATCATTAAGATTGATGGAGGAATTAACAGCCAAAAACCTGAAATTGGCATTAAAAAGGCGCCAAATGCTGAGGTTATCAGAAGATTGTAACCGATAAAAACTGGTAATTTAACTTTGTTTGCTTGCGCCCAACAGCATAATTGACCCAAGCCAAAAATAAATGGGCTGACCATCAACATCCAAAATGCAGTACCTCGATCTAAATAAGGGTTTACGGCGTTGAATATGCCATTACGAACCACATCTGACCAAGGTTCAAAATAATCCCAAATATTACTGAGAGCATGAATTATACTGATTGCAATTAACCAGTATCCACTTACTTTAAGCATAATACACTCTCCTGATTATGGTTGTTTAATTTTTAAAAATTGGCGCCAAAATTAATAATATTACGCGGTCATCCATTGGACGAGTTGAATAATCACACCATTTGGGTCTTTGACCTGAAAATACCTCTCACCCCAAGATTCTGTTTCAATGGGCGTTATAATTGGTACGCCTTCTAACTGTAATCGCTCATATTCGCCATCAATATCATCCACTACAAAAACAATTAGCAAACCATCCGCGCTTTGACCACGCATATGAACTGGTTTAAAACTCTTCAGCCCAGTTTGAAGGAAAATAAGATTGAAACCAGCGTCTTGTCTAGAAAGAGACACAAAACCATCAGCTGACATTTCTTCGTTAAAACCAAAGTGCTGCTTGACGAAATCAGCTGATGCTGTGACATCATTAACATTAAGTGAGATAGCAGAAGAAGTGATTCGCACCTGTCTGACTCCTTTATTGGGATAGCGAATTATAAAGGTTGTTACTCCTCTAAAACCTTTGTATTGCGTTCAAGACTTTCTCTAAGCTGTTGCAGTACTCTAACCGCTGTTTTTAAATCTTCTAATGAATGCAGAGCAGCAATTTGGTTTGCCCAATTTACTTGGCATTTCTGTACATAATCTAGTGCTTGGCGCCCCTTTGCTGTTATGTTCATAAGTTTGGAACGGCGATGATGGGGGTTTTCTGTATACGTAATGAAACCATCTTTTGCTAGCGCATCGGCAGTTTGCTGAACACTTTGTCGAGTTAGACCCATGATGCGAGCAACATAGGCAACGGAAGTAGGTTCATGTTCTACTACACCAAGCACTTGCCAACGGGCACTACTCAAACCAACAGGATGGCTTAATTCGTTCCCCGCCTCCAGCAAAATACCATTTAGTCGAAAGACCTCAAGTATTAGCTCTGTAAAAGCTTCTCCATTAGAACTAGATTTATACATATGACAGTAGCATACCAAATTGACAGTAGCCTGTCAAGTGTCTCTACTTTCAATTAAATTGTGGCTTCCTCACCCAGTGCGATGGATGGACTTTAGCAACGGATGTAACGGATGTAACGGATAGTTGATATGTTTATGTTGTAGAATTGGCATCGTAACGCGAGCGCTCAAGCACAAGCTCTTGCCCGTTCTGTATTCAAAGCTTTTCAACAATTGTGTAAAAATAAAAGAGTAGTTTTTTTATTAGTTCTATGACAGTAGCAGAACTATTTCCAACTTTGAGAGAACTGCCTCGTGCAGACAAACTAAGAGTAATGCAATTTTTGGTTGCGGAACTGGCGAGGGAAGAGGAACCAACACTACAACCAGGAGCAACGTACTCAGTTTTGTCGCCTTTTAACTCTCACGAAGCTGCTCATAAACTTGCCCAACTTTTAGAATCGGAGCAATCAAAACAAGATGCGTGATGCTGGGCAATTTTATTTTACACAGGGGTATGATGCGTTTGGTGTTCCTGATGCCTTGCCTCTGTTACCGTTGTCTCTTGGATATCAAAATTCGATTGTAGAGGTATCAGCATTGCTGGATACAGGTGCCAGCGTCAACGTTTTGCCATATCGTGTTGGAGTTGAGCTTGGCGCGGTGTGGGAGGAACAGACAACCTCGGTTATATTAGCAGGAAATCTCGCTTCAGTTGAGGCAAAAGGGCTATTAGTTTCTGCTCAAATAAGTAATTTTGCTCCAGTCCAGTTGGTATTTGCCTGGAGTTTATCAAATGATGCGCCGTTACTGCTAGGTCGAATGAATTTTTTCCTCGCATTTGATGTGTGTTTTTACCGCTCACAATTATTATTTGAGGTAAGTCCAAAATCTAGGACATCTTGATTTACCTCCATGCCAAAGTAGTGAGGACTGATGAAAAACGCATCTATGCAACTGGGCTATCAGGGGGAGGCATTATGGTGTATCGACTCGCTTCAGAATTGTCTGACCGTATCGCTGCTATTGCTCCAGTTGCCGCTGTGATGGGAACGGCTAAGATTCGTCCGCAGCGACCCGTATCGGTGATGCATTTTCACGGCACCGAAGACCAAGCTGTGCCGTTTAATGGCGGAAAAGGCAAACTGGATACATCGGGAACGAATTTCTACTCGGTTGAATACTCAATTCAATCGTGGGTGAAGGCGAATGGGTGCAACAGGCACCCGACAATAGAGACCTTGCCGGATAAGGTGGACGACGGGACTAAAGTCATCCGCAAATCTTATGACAACTGTAATATTGATTCCGAAGTCGTGTTGATTAAAATCGAGGGCGGCGGGCATACCTGGCCGGGACGCGAGTTTGAACCAGAGTTAGAGATACTGGGTAAATCAACGAAGGATATTTCGGCTAACGATTTGATGTGGGAGTTCTTCCAAAAACATCCGATGCAATAAAACACACCTACCTAGTATTGCACCGTCACCAACGCACATTAGATTCGATATATATTATACTACAAATGTAGTATAATATGAAAAAGGTGTGATAATCAAATATATGAGCGAAAATACAAAAACACAGCAAGAAGTACTTGAGTTAGCCCATAAACACGGTTTGAGGATACAACCAGATTCCCTACAATTCAATAAATCGGGGCTTGATTTTGAAGTCGTGTTGGCGACTTCTTGTGAAGGAGAACCCTGGATTTTACGTTTTCCAAGGCGGGAAGATGTTCTGTCATTGATAGATAAGGAAAAACGCACGCTGGAGCTGATTGCTCCCCTTCTGACTGTGGAGGTGCCGCGATGGTTCGTTTCTACGGATGAACTTATTGCTTATAAAGCATTAAATGGTGTACCTGCTGGCACGATTGATTCCGAAGCAAAAGCCTATATTTGGGAAATTGACGAAACCAATGTGCCTAATCAATTTCATGAATCGCTGGCTAGGGGCTTGGTTTCTCTTCATCAAGTTAGTATCTCAAAAGCGCGTGCAGTTAGTCTTCCGGTTGAAACCATCGAGGACGTGCGCGCGGGGATGAAGCGGAGAATGGATACAGTAAAGTGCGAGTATACCATTGGTGAAAAGTTATGGAACCGCTGGCAAAATTGGCTCGAAAGTGATGCGCTTTGGCCGTCCGATACGGCGTTAACTCATGGTGATTTACATGCTGGGCATATTTTTATTAATGCACAGGCACAGGTTATCGGCTTTATTGACTGGACTGAAGCAGCTGTCACTGACCGAGCAATTGATTTTGTTGCCCACTACCACACGTTCGGTAAAGATGCTCTTGATAAATTGATCTTGGCATACGAATTAGCTGGTGGGCACGTTTGGCCAAAGATGGCAGAGCATGTAATTGAATTAACTGCTTCTTATCCAATCGCAATCGCAGAATTTGCGTTGAAGTCCGGCTTAGATGAATACAAGGAGATGGCTAGGCAGTCACTTTGCGTTTTAGATTCAGAGTAATTTGCTATACTCACAATCATTTTAAATGAGCGTGGAAGCAACAAAATCTCTTGCTCAATTTGAAGGAGTAATTTCTAGGTTTCTATTAATTTTGACTTTGAACAAAAAATGTTTTTCACGTACTAATATCGTCAGCTACACTTGAATTATTTTTATTTATGCTATTTAGCACTAATTATTGGCATTAGACGAATATTAGATTTCATACAAATTCATTACCAGGTATAAAAAAGGCGCCCAAATTAGGTGTCCAACATTCCGCAAAACTTCTCCGTAATCGTAAAATGCGTTTTGTTCAAAGAAAGATTCTTCATCGGGAGTCAACGCAAAACTCTTGTCAAGCACCAAACCAAAATCTGTCAAATATGTTCGTTCGCCATCAGTGAGAATGTTTTTAAAATGCGCGTCAAAGTGAATAATTCCTGATTTCCTCAAAAAGTCTATTGTTGCACATAGTTCATTTAAAGTTTTCTGAAATTGATTGGAATTTTCTTGTAACCATTTATCTAGAACATACGGTATATATTCTAGAAATATAACCAATTCATAGTTAGTGTTTGCTCTATCTAACACATAATTTTGAACGTTTGCATTATTTTCCCAGTGTGAGCTATCCACGTTATTTGCACGGCGCCCAAAAAAAGGAATAATTCGATAATGGTACATTAGTGGAAAATTCTCAATTCCTTCCTCTAATACCCAGTGAGTTGTTTTAATATGGGTAATAAGTTCACGCCATACTCCAAAACCAGTGGTAGCAATACCGTAACTAAAAGATGTCGGCAGGTTATAGAAGTTTTTCGTAGAAAATAAATTATTATATTCAAGGTTTGTAACCGGAACACGTTTTACAAAGACTTTAGATTGCCCAAAAACTACAACCTGATTTTGACCCCAACCTGTAGTTGACTCATTTGACTCATTATTCTCCAACAGAGAACGCAGTTGTGTATTATCTAATTGAGCAATTTGTGAACTAAGCGTAAAATACTTTTTCCTTCTAAGTTCCATATCATATTTATCCATTTTTCTTGCTCCAGATAAATTATGAGCCTGCACGTTGACAGACTTAGTCAGTATAGCCTCATCCTTCGCTTGGTGTAGGCCAATATCCACTTACTTTAAGTGTAGCTATATTTACATTTACTTTTTGTAATTGCATAATGGCTAGTTTGGCGTTGGTGTTAGAGTGCATATAATAAGAACAGCTTTATGATTGAGTTATACAAATTATGAGTCAAAACTGGGCGCCTGTTGAGGGTGTAGTTACATCTGGATATCAAGTTGCTTCTGGAAAATCGCAAAATAGTCCTTACCCTAGAGGTACTTTAGAAATGCAGTTACCTTTTTTCAAGGATTTGGGACTTGATATAAGCAACTACTATCTGGGTACTTTAAATATATCGATTAGCCCTAAAGAGTTTAAGCTAAATAAACCACAATACACGTTTAGAAATGTTAAGTGGTCGCCTGAACATGATACAGAAGACTTTTCTTTCTCACACTGTCAAGTTATCTTTAATGGTAGTAAATACGATGCGCTCATATACTACCCGCATCCAGAAACTAAAATCAATCACTTTCAAAACCCCTCTATTTTAGAAATTATCGCAGTTCCCATACCTGGCATTAAGTATGGAAACAGTGTAACTATCAAAATTAATACATCAGAAGTAAGTATAATCTAGCGACTAACCAGCACTTTGATTTGGTCATTTTCTTCAGCTAATATATCTAACTCAATTTGATTAAGTTGTTTCGGTTGCATTTGTTGCAAATCGTGCATTACTGTTTTGACGTTCTCACTACTAAATTTATAATACTCTGTTAAACTGCCAATTGGGTAATTTAAGCTTTGATAACGGTGCTTAAAATACTTTTCAATATTGCCGCGATTTTCCCATGTCCCCAGCACTTTTATATCAATAGTTTTATAATGTGCGACCAAATCTATCTCTACTTCTTTGAGACGCTTTTGAATTTGGCGCCCAGTCACACCAACTTTATAAAATACCTTTTTATCATCAGTCCGAATTTCCAAAAAATATAGTGTATTTGATAACACTCGTCTCAACTGCGCGCGGTATAATTGTAAATCAATAATTCGATGCGACAAATCAGAACTTTTTTTAAAAGTTGCATGTTCAACAGCTAACTCTAACTTCAACAGCTTCTTAAATATTAAAGGTTCCTGCACCGAATTAAACAACGCTAAATCTAAGGCGCCAACAGGTATCTTACCCAAATCATTAAACTCATACCCAGCAGGCGCCATATAAACATTCTTAGTTAACAAACCTGACTTTAATAAACCAGGAGTAAGTAACTGAGGACTGACTAAATAATCTCTACAACCATACTCACTCCACAATAACTTAAGTAACTTCAAATCCTTACCAGATAACTGAATATTAAAGCTATCATAAAAAGGTAAAACAGGAAACTCTTGATTAGCAACCGAACGACAAGTATCATGAGTATGGGCAAAATGATGTGAGTTCTTCTTACCCTTCTTAGCAGTCAAACCACCACCACAATAAGGACACCTCAACCGACTCTTACCGCTACAAACATCCTCAACATATACCAAAACCCCAGAATTATCGACACCATAATTTAACCACACAATCAAATCTCTCCTTCTTTCTTTCTTTGTGTCCTTTATGCCTTTGTGGTTATTTATCCAACATCTTAATTTATACTAAAAGATATATATAGCCAAAAAAGATGAAATTATTAGAACTAGAAACATTATTTAACATTAAACTAATTAGAGATAAAGAATTTTTTCGTGAATGGCAAGATGATTTACCAGGACTAAGCGAATCAGAAAAACAGCAGTTAGATAAAGTACAAGCTGGATATTTTAATCTACTTAGATACCCGCCTTTCTTAGAAAACATCGTGAAGATGGCAGTGTTAGACCCACTTTTATTTATCGGGGACTTTTACCTTTCGCCATACTGCGTCAAGTCCGAAAAATCCATTGAAATATCCGCTCTTGATGAAGATACTATAATCAAGGGAAGTTTGGATGTCCTCGTATTGAAAGACCAATTATGGTTAATGGTGATTGAATCTAAACAAGCAGCTTTTTCTATAGAAGCAGGTTTAGCACAGATATTAGCTTATATGTTAGCAAATCCTTACCGAGATAAACCTACTTTTGGCATGATTACAACTGGAGGGAGTTTTGTATTTATAAAGCTAGTTTCAGGACAACAACCACAGTATGCGACCTCCAAGATTTTTGAACTTCGTAACCCCGATAATGAATTATACGACGTTCTCAAAATTCTGAAGCGGTATTACTCACTTAATTATCTCAGAACCTCAAAAATAACTTTTCTCTGTGTTCTCTGTGTCTTTGTGGTAAAAATAAATACTTTTACTGCACAGGCAAGATGCCTGTGCTACAGTTTTATGTCTGTAGCTAGATTTATTTTTTTTAGAAAACAACTTTCGAGATAGATGCCAAAAACGTAAAGATTTGTAAAGATAGTAGATAATGCCATCATCTCTACAGCCATGACTTTTGACTACGACTTGTTTGTAATTGGTGCTGGTTCAGGAGGACTAGCAGCAGCCAAAGCAGCTGCAAGCTTCGGTGCCAGTGTTGGTATAGCAGAACACGAAGCTTTGGGCGGAACTTGTGTTAACCGTGGCTGCATTCCTAAAAAGCTAATTGTTTACGCCGCTGACTTTGCCCTGCAAAATCAAATGGCACACCAGTATGGATGGAGTCAATGCGATAATTATTTTGACTGGACAAGGTTTACTAAATTAGTAGACAAACATCTCGATAATCTTAACGACTCGTTTTCAAAACAGCTACAAAAAGCAGGAGTAGATTTAATAAAGGGATATGCGACCTTTATTGATGACCACACCCTAGAAGTAGATAACCGTAAAATTACAGCTGATAAGATTTTAATCGCTGTTGGCGGGCGCCCCAACTTACCAGATATTCCTGGCATTGAATTTGCCATCACATCGCGTGAAATGTTTCACCTGCCTTACTTACCCAAGCGGTTTGTAGTAATTGGTGGTGGTTACATTGGTATCGAATTTGCCAGCATGATGAACGCTTTTGGGTGCAAAGTCACCGTTATTAACAATGACGAACTAATATTATCAGGATTTGATGATGATGTTCGCGCTCATATTCAACAAAGTTTAACAAAACGAGGGATTAGATTTTTTCACAATAGCACTGCCAAAGAAATTAAACTTTGTGAAGATGGCTTGCTTGTGAAAATTAAAGCTGATAAGCAAGCGACAGTTGCCGCTGACACAATTTTAGTCGCCACGGGTCGCACGCCGAACATCGAAAAACTAGGCTTAGAAAAAGTTGGTATCGAGCTAGCTGAAAAAGGTACCATTAAAGTCAATGAGTACAATAACACCAACATTGAAAATATTTACGCAGTTGGTGATTGTTCGAGCAGCTTACAATTAACACCTGTTGCGAAGGCAGAAGGTGAAGCATTTGCTAAAACAGTATTTGGCAAAACACCAAAAACAGTAAATTACAACGAAGTACCAACTGCAGTGTTCTCTCGTCCCGAAGGTGCGAGCTATGGAATGACGGAACAACAAGCACGCTCCGAATTTGGTGATGATGTAGAATCTTTTAAAACCGAGTTCAAATCGTTACTATCGCAATTTGGTGGTAGCGACGAGAAAACGCTGATAAAGATTATAGTTAAAACTGAAAATCAGCAAGTTTTAGGCGCCCACATGGTAGGGGAACATGCAGCTGATATCATTCAAAGCTTGGGTGTCGCCATTAGAAAGGGTATTACTAAACAAGACTTAGTTGAAAGTATTGGTATTCACCCCACAACAGCCGAGGAGTTGATGACCCTTTAATATATTGTTGTGACACAGGCATCCCTGCCTGTGTATTTATTCAATTGTTTAACATATATATATAGATAAAGAATTTGTGTAGTCCAGGAAATTGTAATATGGCATACGATTATGATTTGTTCGTTATTGGCGCCGGTTCGGGTGGTTTAGCAGCTTCTAAGCGTGCAGCTAGCTATGGGGCAAAAGTGGCAATAGCCGAAAATGACTTGGTTGGTGGTACATGTGTAATTCGCGGTTGTGTACCAAAAAAGTTGATGGTTTACGCTTCGCATTTTCCTGCGATATTTAAAGAAGCACAAGGTTATGGTTGGAAAGTTGGTGACACCTCGTTAGACTGGGAACACTTTATTACATCTATTGATAAAGAAGTTCGGCGCCTGTCACAATTACATATCAGCTTCTTAGAAAAAGCAGGAGTAGAATTAATTTCGGGTAAAGGCAAAATCTTAGACCCTCATACCGTTGAAGTTGGCGATAAGAAATACACTGCTGATAAAATTCTAATCGCTGTAGGTGGGCGCCCTGTTAAACCAGACATGCCCGGTTTTGCTGAATACGGCATTACATCGAACGAAATATTCCACCTCAAGGAAAAACCTAAGCATATAGCAATTATCGGTGCTGGTTATATTGGCACTGAGTTTGCTTGTATTATGCGGGGTTTAGGATGTGAAGTCACACAAATCACACGTGGACAGAAAATTCTCAAAGGGTTTGACGAAGATGTTCGCGACAATATTGAAGCTGGGATGAAGAACCACGGTATTAATTTGATTCGCAACAACATTGTTAAACAGGTTGAGAAAAATGGCAATGGTTTGAAGTTAACTTTATCTGATGAAAATTTGGCGCCATTAAATGCCGATGTATTTTTAATTGCTGCAGGACGGGCACCTAACGTTGAAAATTTAGGCTTAGAAAATGCTGGAGTTAACTTAATACAAGGTTCAATTGAGGGTCCCGGTTACAGCACAATGAACGCTATCGCCGTTAATGAATACAGCCAAACTTCCCAAGAAAACATCTACGCTGTAGGTGATGTTACGGATAGAATCAACCTAACTCCAGTTGCCATTGGTGAAGGACGTGCTTTTGCTGACAGTGAATTCGGTAATAACCGTCGTGTATTTAGTCACGAAGATGTCGCTACTGCCGTATTCTCCACACCCGAAGCGGCAACTGTAGGATTAACCGAAGAACAAGCTAAGGGTAAATATGGAGATAACGTCAAAATCTTCAAAACTAGTTTCCGCCCCATGTACTACACCCTACCAGGCGCCGACGAACGGACAATGATGAAGTTAATAGTCGATAGTAATACCGATAAAGTATTAGGCGCCCATATGGTAGGTGACGATGCTGCCGAAATAATCCAAGGTATAGCTATTGCAGTCAAAATGGGCGCCACCAAAAAAGACTTCGACGCGACCGTTGGTATTCACCCATCAGCCGCCGAAGAATTTGTCACAATGAGATAATTTGTATGGTGGGTATTGCCCACCATTGCCGTTATGCAATATATCTACCTGCATGGGTTTGCATCTAGTCCAAATTCAGCTAAAGCGCGCGATATTCAGTCATATCTTGCGAATTTACATGTAAATATCAAAATACCTGATTTAAATAATGGAGATTTTTCGCACTTAACTATTACACGTCAACTCAAACAAGTAGAGAAAGAATTTCCTAGAGACTCTACACCTGTAACGCTTATTGGCTCAAGCTTAGGAGGTTTAACCGCAGCCTTTTTAGCCGAAAATCATATTTCTGTACAGCGTTTAATTTTACTCGCACCTGCTTTTGGCTTTTTATCGCACTGGACACATGCACTTGGTGAAGAAAAGCTTCAACGCTGGCGCCAAGACCAATATATAATGGTTTACCATTATGGCGAAACGCGCTCGTTACCTTTACATTATGATTTCATTACAGATGCGGCACTGTATCTTGAAGATAAACTACGGCGCCCTATACCGACTTTGATATTGCATGGTATTAATGACGAAGTTATCCCCATTCAAGCTAGCCGAGACTTTGCACAACAACGTCATACAGTTGAACTAGTTGAACTAAATGCCGACCACGCAATGTATGATGTAATCGATAATATCAAAGAAGAAATTTCACGCTTTTGTCGATTGCAGTAAGGGTGGGTTTACAGATATCCTAAAACGATGCTTATTATTTCGTGAACTCACCTTTACTCTATGCTTCCTTATATTCGTCAAGACCTCGCGCAATTCAGTGCTTACAAACCACATCCTGGAAGTAACAGCTTTGAACCAGTTGCAACTGTGTTCGATAGACTTGATACCAATGAAAGTCCTTACGATTTGCCAGTAGAGTTAAAACAAAAACTCGCTTGGACTTATGAACAAGTCATTGAAACAAATCGTTACCCAGATGGAGGGCACGAAGAACTGAAGCGGGCAATTGCCGAATATGTTAATGAAACTGCCACGGCGCCATTTATTACAGCATCTAATATATCTGTTGGAAATGGTTCAGATGAATTGATACGTTCACTGTTAATTGCTAGCTGTGTTGGTGGTAACGGCTCAATATTAGTGGCAAATCCAACGTTTTCGATGTATGGTATTTTGGCGCAAACGTTGGGAATTAATGTTGTCACCGTCGGTAGAAATAAAGAAACTTTTGAAATTGATTTAGATGCGTCTACTGTTGCGCTCCAGAGTCAGCAAAATCCACCAATTCGGGCTATTTTTGTCGTTCACCCTAATTCTCCCACTGCAAACGCATTAAGTGAAAACGAATTATCTTGGATTAAAAGTATATCGCCCAATATCTTAATAGTTATTGACGAAGCTTATTTTGAGTTTAGTCAGAATACCTTAGTGTCGGAATTAGACTCACACCCTAACTGGGTAGTGATGCGGACGTTTTCTAAAGCTTTTCGACTTGCTGCGATGCGTGTGGGATATTGTATTGCCCATCCGGAATTGATATCCGTTCTCGAAAAAGTGCGTTTACCTTATAATCTTCCTAGTTTCTCTATCGCGGCTGCACTACTTGCAATTCAAAATCGAGACTTACTACTTAATACAATACCTGAAACGATTAGCGAGCGAAAAAAATTACAAGCTGGTTTAACACAACTTACGCAACTGAAAGTGTGGGATAGCGCTGCGAATTTTATTTATTTACAGCCAAAAATAAGCACTACAGTCCAAATGGATGATTTATTAACGAGTTTAACTGAGCAATTGCTTCTGCGGGGCACTCTAGTACGTCACACGGGGGGGGGTTTACGAATTACTATTGGAACTCAAAAAGAAAATGCTCATACTTTGATGAGGATGAAAACCGTTTTAGATGAATTTGAAGTCGAAATTTAGGTAAGTCTTTAGAATTATTTATTGTTTTATGGCTTTATATTAAATAATCTTAATAATCGTATTTATCTTCTATATCATTAGCAGAATGACGCACGTTTGCTACTGTCTGTGGTAATACGCCCACTAATAGTGCAAATGCTTCATCTGGTAATTGAGATACCATCTCTGATGGAAAATATTGTTCAAATTGGTCGAGAATCTTTATTACTCGTTTAGAAGCTAATGAAGACTCTGTAATTTGCCTAATTAGTCGAATCCACTGGCGCCTAATTAGATAAGCTTTTTGGCGTTCTTCATGGGTTTCAGGGGTTAATAAAGAAAGATTACCAATCGCTAAGGCACCTAGACAATCGCGGTCATAGTCACCACCAACAGCGGCGCCAGGTCCGGCAAATTCGGCGTGATAACGTTTGAACAATATTAAACCATTCCGTCTTTTGCTATTCACCGTCAAAACCTTTCCACTGTGTAACATCGTCAGAATGTCCGAGCCATAAAATTGCTCACATCCGTCTGGTGTCACAAGATATTCGAGAAAACTGGTGTCTGGATAATAAGTTAATACCATAGCAGCCTGATAGCTTTATTTTTGGCTATCGATGTTTTTTAATGTTTTTTAATCGATAAAGAGCGTGAACTTTTATTGCAACTCAAAGCTATGTACATGAAGCCGAGTTTTTATTATTATCAATATTTTCCTTATTTATTCAAGTCGAATCAGAATTAATCAAAGTTTTTCAACAATTGAGTAATCTTATTCTATGAGATTTGATTACTTTTGTCTTGATACATAAGGGTTTTTCCTTAAAGTTTTTATAAAGTTGAATATCTAGATTACAAAGTTACTGTGAGAAATTTAAAATTTTTTTCACGTAATTTTACTGATGACAACATGGATATTTGATGGAATCAAGTCCTACTTTACTATTTAGTTATAAATTACGTCTCCTTTCAGAAGGATACGACACTAGAGTCAGGGTAGATTTTCAACAGAACCAAGACTGATTTTCAACGGTAATAAATTAAATGCCTCTTCATGGGAATTGGGCAATTGTGTAAAGTAAAGATAAAGCATATCAATATAAATAAAAACTTTTATACTTGGACATGCTCAAATTATCGTATCAACTGTAACTAGCAATTTCAACGAAACATGAGTATTACATGACACCACACCTATCTTGATAATTTTTACGTTGTTTTCAACGCTCTCTACGACCTTAGATAGATAAGTATGTGCTATCCAACCCCTGATGACGTACTAAATTAATCATACTTAACAATATTTTATTCTTGCTCAGACATAATACTGACTTTTAAGTAAAAATATATCTACATATATATCTACATATATCTATAGATGAGGTGTAATATCTTCCGTCCATACAAATTTTATATTTATTTAATATTTATTTAATATTTGTCGTATGACTATGCTAACTCAAGCGCTTATGCAACAGAATTTGCGGCGCTCGTTTGAAGAAGAATAGATTCCAGCCTGTTTCGACTTTATGTACGCGATATCCAAGCTTAAAGTAAAGTTGCCGTGCAGTATGGTTAGTTTCCAAGACATGGAGATATATATCTTGAAACCCCCATGAGCGAGCAAGCTTTTCGCAATTTGCAAGCAAACTAGAACCAACGCCTTGCCGACGGTAATTTGGATGCACCGCCAAATTCGATAGATAAACAAAGCTTTTACTTGGATGTCCCCAAGTATCATTGTAACGCACACCTAATTCGACGGTTCCAGCCTTGGTATTGTTGGTATTTGCCATATCAACTGCCACTAAACAAAGCTGATGTGGTGCAGGTGATGCTAAACGGTGTCTTAAATCTTCGTAAATACCCAAGCGTAACAGGGGCAAAGTCCATCCCCAAAAGCCACTGGGTGAATGAAAACTCTCAGTAATGATTTGAGCAACATCATTCAAATCGTCTGCATATGCGGCGCGTACTTGGAAATGGCGCCCCCAAGAGTCAGCATTCATAGAGGTATCGGGTCGTTTGTGAGATGAGTCTGAAAACCAGGGTATCAAAGTTAGTTAGGTGATGATTTTACAAAACTGGCAAGGAGCATCAACTGTTGACGAGGCAAACAATAATTATAACCAGGCACGAATTATATTGTTTGCCCCTCCTCACAATATTACGTCAAAATAAGCCACAAACCTGGTTTTTCCAAGAAACCAGGTTTGTTTAATTGCCCTGCATCGCGCTCTTTTGTTGCTAAATTGGTAAAGACTACTGTCTAATAATATACTTTGCTGCTTCCGCAATAATTGTAATATTTTTTACTTAGAGATGTCTAGATAAATAAAATTAGTGGGTAAATGTTAGTCTTGAGGCTATAGCGGGAAAACTTAATATGCGGGATACAGCTAGATGTCAGACGAATAGTCTTCACTGCTGTACGTTCGCTTCAACTTTTTTTATGTGGAGGTAAATTAATTGGCAAGCGTTATATATCATAGGGGTAACACAGGTTCTGAGCTATACACGTGTACGCCGCTACGAGTCGATAACTACGACGGGTTTCTGGGGTAAATTAACGTGAACACGTGCTTTCTTCAAATGCAGCCATATATATATATTGACGAATTAGTTGTTTCAGTCTGCGATACCCTCAACTTCTTTAAGTCCCATGACTTGAGTAGTAAGTTCATTATCCAAATACCCTTGCTCCAGGAAAGCGGTGCATGAAATCTCAAGTAAACAGTAAGCCAAAAATTTTAGTCGTCGATGACGAACCCGATAATCTTGACTTGCTTTATCGCACCTTCTATCGCGAATACAAGGTGATAAAAGCAAATTCAGGGCCTGACGCGCTCGAATTGTTGGCTATTGAAGGAGATGTATCAGTTATCATCTCTGACCAACGAATGCCAATGATGAGCGGGACAGAATTTTTAAGTCTGACAGCTACACAATATCCCGATATTATTCGGATTATTTTAACTGGCTATACCGATGTCGAAGACTTGGTAGAGGCTATTAATGCTGGTAAAGTATTTAAATATGTTACGAAACCGTGGGAAGCCGAAGAGTTAAAGGCAGTTGTACGTCAAGCTTTAGACACCCATAATGTTCTCAAAGCTCGCACACGCGAATTAACGCGAACGCTGCGTCAAGAGTCGCTACTTAATACGGTTACAAATACAATTCGCAGTGCCCTAGATTATCGGCAAATTTTACAAACAATTGTCGATACTGTTGGTCACATGTTGGAAGTTGACGTTTGTTTATTGCGTCCTTTTTTAAATGGACAGCTAGCAGACGAAAGCTTTATCTACCAAAAGGCGCCTTTTAACGCTGACCATCCGAACGAGGATAAAAATATATTTCTGTTACGTGAGACTGTTTGGGAAACTCGTGAGGTGCAAGTCATTAATGACGTAAACAGCGATGAGCGTATCCAAAGTCAAACAACTACTTCAAGCCGTGCGGAGGCATTTACTGTCTCAAATATTAGTTCCAGCTTAGTAGTACCATTAATTCTCCGACAAGAATTAATGGCTGTTTTAGCTTTACATCAATGCGGCGAAAGTCGTATGTGGAGCGAAGATGAAGTCAAATTAGTAGTAATGGTGGCAGACCAAGCGGCTTTGGCACTATCACAAGCTTATGCCTACGAACAAGTACGAGCATTAGCTAAAAGAGAAGCATTAATTAATACAATTACTAGTGCGATTCGTTCTAGCCTTAACCAACAAGATATTTTTGCTGCTATTACTCAACAACTCGGACAAGCTTTACAAGTCAATGGCTGTGTATTGTCGCTGTGGACTGAGGAAGATGAGTATGTTCAGTGTGTAGGTTTATACGAAAGCAACGAAGTAAATTCAGATGACACTATACAAAACGATGTATCATTATATGAACTACCTCAATCTTCGGCGCCAATAAAAGAAAACCCGATATTACAACACATGTTACGAACGCTCGAACCAGTTGTAATAACAGATATGAATAATTGCCCACCTGAATTAAGCGGGTTTGAATTGCCTTTACGGGGTCGTTCGCGTTCGCTGATAGTTGTACCATTGCTGGCAGATGGAAAAAGTATCGGCAGCATAACGCTACGAGAAGACAACAGAGCGCGCAAATGGCTGCCGAGTGAAATTGAACTGGCATCTAGTGTAGCAGCACAAGCTGCCATTGCAGTACAACAGTCACGTTTATATCAAAAGACACGCGAACAAGCCGAACGGTTATTAGAATTAGATAAACAAAAAACAGAATTTTTCCAAAATATCTCACACGAGTTTCGGACACCCATTACATTGATTCAAGGTCCCCTCGAATCAGCGGTTGCTGGTAAAGAAGGATTATCTTATGCTCAAAGTACTATTGCTCTACGTAATTCGCGTCGCTTATTACGATTAGTTAACCAACTACTCGATTTACAGCGTCTTGATGCAGGTAGGATGCAACCGACTTTTCGCAAATGCGACTTGGTTGAATTTACCAGTCAAATCGTTGAGTCTTTCCGTACTTACTGCGAAAAAAAGGGATTGCAGCTAATTAGCAACTTAGTTCAATGTCCATCAGTGTATTTAGATATGGAGAAATTCGACAAGGTGCTTTATAACCTGCTGTCGAATGCCATGAAGTTTACACCGCATGGTGGTATTATCTCAGTTTCACTTGTTTCAAATAAACAAAATTGCATTTTACAAGTTAGGGATACTGGTATCGGAATTGTCACAGAACAACTTCCACACTTATTTGAACGCTTCCGTCAAGCTGAAGGTTCAGAAAATCGTTCTTATGAAGGTAGCGGTTTAGGTTTAGCTTTGGTTAAAGAATTAGTGGAACTTCACGGTGGTGAGGTGACAGTTAACTCTGTTTATGGAGAGGGTACAACTTTTACTATTTCTTTACTCGCTGGAACCGAGCATTTACCTGCTGACTGTATTGTTGATGTACCTGCCGAGTTAAACATTAACCGTGCTTCGGTGGAACTTGCAGACTTAGAACTTATCGATGTTGACGAAACTCCAACTGGCGCCTATGATTTTTCTGAAGCTACTGAAATTCCTTCAACAGGACATACAATTCTTGTAGTTGACGATAATCCTGATTTACGTGGTTATGTTTCAGGTATTCTTCGAGCGAATGGGTATACAGTACATACCGCACGTAACGGTCAAGAAGGTTTTAAAAATGCTCAAAAAATTCAACCTAGCCTAATTGTCACCGATTTAATGATGCCTTTGGTGACAGGGTTAGAAATGATAGGTATGATTCGCGCTGATTCTAAGTTAAAAGGAACACCAGTAATACTTTTAACAGCGAAAATCGACGAAGAAACTCGTATTGCGGGTACTGAATTAGGCGCCGATGCGTATTTAGCAAAACCTTTTAATGACCGTGAGTTACTTGCAGAAGTGCGAAATCTCGTAGCATTGAAAGAAAACGAGCGTCGGGTTCTAGAGCTAAATACGTATTTAACAGAATCTGTATTGCAAAGATTTTTGCCCCCAGCACTGGTGCAAAAAGCCGCAGCAGGTGATTTAGTTCTAGATTTACGTCCTGAACCAAGATTAATTACGGTGCTGTTTAGCGACATAGTTGGATTTACGCAGTTGTCTAATACACTCAGGTCACGCAAAGTTGCGGAATTGCTCAACGAGTATCTCGAAGCAATGACGCGAGCCGTGTTTGATAATGGGGGTACCGTCGATAAATTTATGGGAGATGCAATTTTAGCCTTATTTGGGGCGCCTGAAGAATTGACGCCCAACGAACAAGTGCGACGGTCAATAAACACCGCAAGAGCAATGTTACGTTCTCTTGACAAATTGAACGAACGTTGGCGCCAGCAGGGAATATTTGATACCGATGGGCGAAGCGAAGTTCAATTTAGGTGTGGTATCCATCAAGGAACTGCTGTAGTCGGGATGTTTGGAAGTTCCGAACGTGCAGACTATACAGCAATTGGACCTTCGGTTAATATTGCCGCGCGGTTACAACAAGCCGCAAAGCCAGGTACAATACTTGCCTCAGCAGCAGTAGCAGATTATTTACAGGACGAAGAAATAATTAAAGGTAGTTCATTAGAGTTAAAAGGAGTTGATGAGACAGTTTTAACTTTTGTTGTGACACCAGAAGTCGTAGCAAATCGCTAGAATGGCAAATGGTTATTATCAATATTAGTTAAAATCTTTATTTTATATAATGCCAGAATCGGTAGCCGATAAAACCCCAATGCCAATCACAATTCGTAGGCGCCACATTGACCCACCAGGTTTGTGGATAGTCATTGTGATTGGTTCTGTCGTGTTACACTCACTAGTACTTTGGTTAATGTTTACATCCAAATTAAATATAGTGGGTCGTAGGTCAAATGCAGCGACACCAATTAAGATAGTAGAGGTTGTGCCCACAATTAAAGCCAAAGCGAAACCTAGAGTAATCGCGCAAAAACCAAAAGTACAACCCAAACTACAATCAAAACCGATTCAAGTTAAACCTGAAATTAAAACTCAACCAGTTCCTGCTCAACCACCTCAAAACCGAACATCTCAACCTGGTACAATTGCATTTACCGACAGAATACCCGTCAAAAAGCCTGTTAACAAATCACCATTAGCTCAAAAACAGCGTTCTCTACCATCCATCAAACCAAAATTAGAGCCAAAAGTCGCAATAATACCCAAAAAACCTGTCAATACAGAGCCTAAAAAACCAAATATTGTAGAACAAAGGCGCCTGCAAAGACTTGCAGAACAACAACGTTTACAAAGACTTGCAGAACAACAGCGTCTACAAGAACTCGCACAACAAAGGCGCTTTGATCAACTTGTTCAACAACAACGTCAACAAGAACTCGCAGAACAACGACGCTTTGATCAACTTGTTCAACAACAACGTCAACAAGAACTCGCAGAACAACGGCGCCTACAAAAACTTGCCCAACAACAACGTCAACAAGAACTCGCAGAACAACGACGCTTTGATCAACTTCTCCAACAACAACGTCAACAAGAACTTGCAGAACAACAGCGTCTACAAAAACTTGCCCAACAACAGCGTCAACAACAAATTGACGCACAACGGCGAACAGAAGATGTTGTAAGAAATCAGGCAAAACTACCTGTAAATACTGCACCTGTAGAAATATCTGGAAATCCAGATACACCATTTTCTAGACCCACACAAAAACCGACACCAACCGAAGCACCAGCGACCACAATAGCAGATAGTACTTCTGTTCAAGGAGGATTTATACTGGCAAACTTGTTGCCTGTAGATGAAGAAGCACAAAAGGGACTTAACGCAGGAACTACAAGACTTGTAGTAAACCCTAAACTTCAAGAAACAACAAATACTCCGAAAAAATTACCCGTACTTAACGAACAAGACAAAAAACTGGTAACACAACCGATAAAATGTGGTGTTCTGTTATCTATCGATGCCAGTGGTAATATTTTTAGTCCTAGAGAAGGTTTTCCAGGTATTAAAGCGTCGAGCGATGTACCTGGAACCGGAGACTTGTGTCAAAGATATGTAGACGAGTACTTCAAACTGAACAAGGAAAATATCAGAATTTCACCAGGTAGAGATATTGATGGGATTCCCTCAGCCGGTCAATTGTTTAGACACATTACAATACAGCCAGCGGCGCCTGAAAATAAAAATCCTAGTTAAATACTTGCTTTTTACTCGACGTCATGTTATATTTTGAAAGTTGAATAAAATTCACAAACCTGCGGGTGTAGTTTAGTGGTAAAACCTTAGCCTTCCAAGCTAATGATAGGGGTTCGATTCCCCTCACCCGCTTCATGAGAACTAAAGTTAAGTTATTCGTTGAGATTTATTTGCATAGCAGAATGACACGAGGCTCAAATTTCGTTAGTATTTGGGAAAGGTCATTTTAATTGATATTGAAACATTTTTAAACATGAAACCCTTATCATCCAGCGTACCAGCTATAACAGTCAAGATTTCCATTGAGTCAAGTTTGAATGGCGAACCCAATGGTCAGTTAAGTCAGAATACGATGTTGCTGCTTCAATGTTTAAATTCTCTTAACACACTTTCAGCAACTACTCCAGAAGGTTTGAAAGAAGCATCTGAAGCGTTAGAAAGTATGGTTAAATATTATATACAACTTGCGGATGATATGCAGCAAACCAGTTTGCCCCCCCAAAAAAAGTTAGAAGTAATCAAGGGAAACATATTGCCAAGCGTTGTCAACCCGCCTCTAATTATGGATTTTGAATAGCTTTTACTATGCCCGAAAATTTAATTTATAGAGCATCCGATGAAAAAGAGGCTCTTAGACAAGGGGAAATTTTAACTGGAGTGGTACAATTTAAACCTATTCCAGAACTAAATTCTACTCTTGAAAATATAAATTTTGAACCGATAGTACACTTGTATGCAATCATTGTAAGTCAAGATTGCGATTTAGATTGGGATTATTCTGCTAGACAAAATCAAGACAAACCGCATAAATTGTTAAATTCTATATTATTTTGTCAACTTTATACGGCTCAAAATATTCGTACTGATAAAACACTTCAAATAAATTCAAAAGAGTGGGGTTTAGTTCAATCAAACCGTAATCAACAATACCATTTTTTTGAGAAAATTCCTTCTGAATGTGAATTTAATCAAGAAGGTTTACCAGAATTAACAGCCGATTTCAAAAGAGTTTTTGCGATTGATGCAGAATTTTTATACCATCAAATTAATAATAAAATTGCTTGCCGACGTACAGTTCTTAAAAGTCCATATTTAGAAGATTTTTCGCATCGTTATCGTAACTATCATGGACGTATAGCACTTCCGGCACAACATGAAAGCGAAAAGGAAGCATAAAAAACTGCATGCCAATCTGTCCTCAGATGTGCCACAATCCATTAAAATTAATCACGTAGAATAGTTGTTATAACCATTTAGTGACTTCAGGCGCCGTTTGATTGAGTAATTTACCTTGAGAAATAACATACCGTGGTTTGCTCCTCTTCCGTATTGCATCATAATAGCTATCGGTATCGAGTACAATTAGCGATGCGGGTTTGCCTACCTCAATACCATATATATCTTCGACGTGTAATGTTTTAGCGCCGTTTGTTGTCACCATTTCATAACAAGCGTTAATTTCAGGTATTCCGGTCATTTGACATACGTGAACACCCATATGGGCAACATCGAGCATATTACCTGTACCTAAGCTATACCAAGGGTCTTGGATACAGTCGTGTCCAAAGCTGACATTTAAGCCGTTTTGCCAAAGTTCTTTAACGCGCGTAACACCCCGACGTTTAGGATAAGTATCAGCACGTCCTTGTAAAGTGATGTTGATGAGTGGATTAGCAATGAAGTTAATTTGTGCGCGTTGCAAAAATCCCATTAATTTAAATGCGTAGGCATTATTATATGAGCCGAAAGCAGTTGTATGACTTGCTGTAACTCGGTTTCCGGTTCCTGTACGTATGGCACAAGCTGCTACTACTTCGAGAAACCGTGACTGTTCGTCGTCTACTTCGTCACAATGAATATCTATTAAACGGTCGTATTGTTCTGCTAATTCAAAGATTCGCTCAACTGATTTTACACCCCAATCACGGGTAAGTTCGTAATGTGGTATTCCACCCACTACATCGGCGCCCATTTGTAAAGCTTTTTCTAGTAGCGCTTCATTTTGAGGATGAGAATAAATACCATCTTGAGGAAATGCTACTACTTGCACTGTTATCCAATCTTTGACAGTATCGCGCGCTTCGAGTAAACCTTGTAGTGCAATTAAAGAAGGTTCACTAACATCAGCGTGTGTCCGCACAAACAAAATTCCATATTCAGCTTGTTGCTTTAGAGTCTCTATAGCACGTGCTTTAATATCTTCTAACGATAAATTTTGTTTGCGCTCACTCCAAATTTGAATACCTTCAAATAGTGTACCGCTTTGGTTCCAGCGAGGTGTACCAGCAGTTAACGCCGAGTCTAAATGAATATGTGACTCAACAAAAGGTGGCGAAACCAACTTACCATCTATATTAAGTTCCATCGACGCATCGCCATTAATAGCTTCGGCAATCTCTACAATCAAACCGTCTAGTATACCAATATCAACACTCGAACTATCCGGCGCCGTTACCAGTTTAGCTTGACGCAGCAGCAAATCATAACTAGTCATTACTCATATCCCCCTGAAAATAATAATACCATTTGACAACAAAGTTACCATAGTGTGAATTATTGCTGTAAATTTGGGAACAATTAACTAGGGGATGCAAATCTTATACAACTTCGTGCGTAAAGATGATTCAGAAACTCTTTATGCAAATCGCCAACCGTTTTATTACTTAATAATTAATTTATGCGTTAATCTGACTACGTTATATTACTTAGCTAAATTGTTGCCACTCATGAACCACCATAAGAATGAAAACTCGAATCAAACTTTCAAATTACAAAAGCCAGGAGTTATGGTACTTCAATGGCTATTCAAATTTGTAAATAAAAGTAATCACTTGGGCATTCAAAAAAAAATTTTGTTTGGGTATATTATTGCATTATTAATAGTGATGTTTGGTAGTTTATTACCTATTATAATTGCTGATTCTTTTCAAGCGCAGGCCAATGAATATCGTATTCGAGTGCGACGTGAGCGTAAACTGTTAGGTGATTTACGTGCGGATACACTAAGCTTATTAACTATAACAAGTTTCCCATCCTCACTTCAAAAACCTAAAAATTTTCAACAGGCAAAGGCAACAGCACTTACGCGAATCACACAAAGTAAACAATTATTTACAAAGTTAAATCAGAAATCTCATAAATCATCAAATCAAATTTTTAAACATTTATTTGCAAAATATAAAGAAAATTACTTAGATTATCTTCAAGAGTTAGAGAATCTTTTAAATAAAACTGAAAATAGATTATTAGAAAGACAGATGTTTCGAGTTAAAGAGTCATTTTCTAATTTATATAGTAGTAATGATACAGAAGAAACACAAGAATTTGTACATCAACTAGGAAGTGTAATTGAAATAACCGAGAAACAAGAAGAAATAGCTGAAGAAGACTTAAGTCGCGCGCAATTAATCAGAATAATCATAATTATTATTGGTATTAATATTACAATTGTGCTGTCATATTTATTTATACGCTATCTAAGTTATACAATTACAAGTCCAATCACAAACATTATTAAAGTTACTAAGCAAGCAAGTAATCAAGCTAAAACTAAATCTAATTTTGACTGCAAACTTTTTGTTACTAAAGATGTTAGTCAAGATAATGATATATCACAACTTGCTAATTGTATCAATGAACTATTAAATCAATTTCAAACAGTTGTTGAAGAGCAAAAAAAGACAGAAGCAAGTTTAGATGGAGCAAATCAAGCTAAAAGTAAATTTTTGGCTTCGATGAGTCATGAATTAAGGACACCCCTCAATGGTATTCTTGGTTATGCCCAAATTTTAGCAAATTCTCAAAACTTAACAGAAGAACAAAAACATGGAATTAAAACTATATATGAATGTGGATTTCATTTGCTGAATTTAATCAATGACATATTAGATTTATCTAAAATGGAAGCGCGCAAAATGGAGCTACAACTTGTAGATATTCATTTACCTTCGTTTCTTCAAGGAGTTGTAGAAATTTGTCGAATTAAAGCTGAACAGAAAGGTATTGATTTTGTTTATGAGTCACCAAACAACTTACCAGCAGGAATTAGTATAGACAAAAAAAGATTACGACAGGTATTAATAAATTTACTTACTAACGCTATTAAATTTACTGATACAGGGTGCGTAAAACTACAAGTTAAGTTTGCTGAGAGTAAACCTAATTATGTAAAACTTAACTTTGCTGTTGTGGATACGGGCGTTGGAATGAACACCAACCAAATAAAAATGATATTTTCTCCTTTTGAGCAAGTAGTCAATAATGATAGACCCAACGAAGGGAATGGTTTAGGGTTGACGATAAGTCAAAAAATAGTAGAAATGATGGGCAGTAATATTCAAGTCAAAAGTCAAGTGGGAGTTGGGACTTTATTTGAATTTGAGCTTGAATCCCGATTAGCTGAAGACTGGACAGAAAGTAGTACTATCACTAGTCGGGGTAAAATCATTGGTTATTCAGACCTAGAGAAAAAGATATTAATCGTTGATGATTCTTGGGAAAACCGTTCATTATTTATTAGTTTACTCGAACCGCTTGGTTTTGCAGTTATCGAAGCTAGTAATGGTAAGGAGGGAATAGATAGAGCAAAGCAACATCATCCTGACATGATTATTTCTGACATTACTATGCCTATTATGAATGGGTGGGAAATGCTTGCTAAAATGCGTCAATCTGAACTTTTTCAAGATACTGTCATCATTATTGCATCACCAAATGTGTATGAAATTAACCGTCAAAAAACTATTGATGCAGGCGCCGATGGGTTTTTAACTCGACCTGTACAACCAGAAGAACTATATAACATGTTAACCAAACATCTTAAAATTAATTGGACTTATGCGGCGCCTCCTGTTGAATCATCGAGTGAAGCTGTAACAGTATTTACCAGCGCAATGGTAATACCGCCAGTTTCAGATTTAACATTGTTACTTGAATACGCTCGCAAAGGGCAAATCAAAGGCATAAAACAAGAATTGGAAAAAATTGCCAGAATGGATGAGAAATATCACATCTTTGTAAGGCAGCTGAATAAGTATGCGAAGAATCTTAACATCCAAAAAATCAGAAACTTTATACAAGAGTATATACGAAATTAAAAAAAATGAGTTAAATTATTATTATTATATATAAATATTGATACATCAAAACAATGCAGAACTATAATTCAGAACAAAGTCCAAATATTAGACCAGTAGAAACTATTTTAGTAATTGATGATAGTCCAACCAACTTAGAAGTTTTATATACAACATTATCAGATGCTGGATATGAAGTATTAGTGGAAATGGATGGTTATTCGGGTATCGAGCAAGCACAAAATAACCCACCAGATTTAATATTGCTCGATATTATGATGCCAAAAATTAACGGTTATGAGGCTTGTCGCAAACTGCAATCAAACCCAATCACCAAAGATATCCCTATCATCTTTATGACAGCTTTATCTGACACCGTCGAAAAAGTCAAAGGTTTTCAAATGGGAGCAGTTGACTATATAACTAAACCATTTCAGCAAGAAGAAGTAATCGCGCGTATTAATGTGCAATTAAAGCTACGACGTTTAAATTTAGAGTTAGACCACCAAAAACAGAAATTAGAGGAACGAGTAGTAGAAAGAACTGCTGAACTATCGGAAGCGTTAGAAGAACTTCAACAAACCCAGTTACAACTAGTACAAACCGAGAAAATATCGTCATTAGGACAAATGGTTGCAGGGGTTGCTCATGAAGTCAACAATCCAATTGGTTTTATTTCAACTAACTTATATCATGCTAACCAATACGTAAACGATTTAATAAATCTACTTAAACTGTATCGAGAAAAGTTTCCTGAACCAGGTGATGAAATTGAAGAAATAATTGAGTCAGTAGATTTAGACCATATTTCTGAAGACTTACCAAAATTAATTTCATCAATGAAATTAGGAAGTGACAGAATTCGCGGTATTATGCAGTCAATGCGTACCTACTCTCGTGCAGACGGGAAAGACAAAAAAGCTGTAGACATCCACGAAGGTATCGAAACTACATTAATGATACTTCAGCACCGTCTTAAACCACAACCTAAGCGCCCAGCTATTCACGTTGTTAAAGAATACGGGAATTTACCTTTAATTGAATGTTACCCAGGACAACTTAACCAAGTGTTTATGAATTTAATCGCTAACGCTATCGATGCTATCGACGAAAGTGTTCCAGATAGAGACTGGGAGAGTGATAAAGGTAGACATTTAACTCCTGACAATGTAATGTTAGTTCCCTTAATCTGTATATGTACCACTGCTGATAAAGAAAACGTCACAATTCAAATTGGAGACAACGGCAAAGGCATGGATTTATCAATACGTGACCAAATATTCCAAGCTTTTTATACCACAAAACCCGAAGGTAAAGGTACTGGTTTAGGTCTTTCAATTAGTTATCAAATCATTACCGAAAAACATGGTGGCACCCTTGAATGTATTTCCTCACCTGGTAAAGGTACAGAGTTTATTATTCAACTTCCTTTTTATACTAAAAAGTAAGGTGGGCAGTGCCCACCCTACTACACTGCCTGCCCACCCTATACTGTCTACCCTTAGTGAAAGATTAATCTCCTTTACTTTGATTTGCATAAGTTTTGCTTGCCTAGAAATAGTTACATATAACCGCATCAATTAATCAAAACACTTGCGTAAAAGTTAGATAAATTTTACGCACGGGAAGTTGTGATTTCCTCAGTGGCAAAGTTAAAATAGACACAAAAACGAGGCTTTGATTATGAGCAGCATAGAAGTTGTTTTCAGTTTTGATACTACAGGCAGCATGTATCCTTGCTTAACACAAGTTCGACGAAGAATAAAAGAAACCGTGACTCGGTTAATGAATGAACTTCCGTTAATTAAGATTGGTATTATTGCACATGGTGACTATTGTGATGCAGGTTCGACGTATGTTACCAAGCATTTTAATTTATCAAGTCATATCGATGCAATTTGTAATTTTGTTCAAAACGTTGAACCAACGGGTGGTGGTGATGCACCTGAATGTTATGAATTAGTGTTACACGAAGCGCAATCTTTCAACTGGTCAGAGTCTGCTTCAAAATCTTTAGTATTGATTGGTGATGATATTCCTCATGCACCTGCACACAACCCACAAAAGTTAAATTGGCGCCAAGAAAGTAAGAAATTAGCAGACAAGGGTGTTACAGTTTATGGGGTACAAGCTTTAAATCGTAGTCACGCAACACCATTTTATAAAGAATTAGCCGAACAATCGGGTGGTTTTCACGTTAATCTTGACCAATTTTCATACATCACTGACTTATTTTTAGCAGTTTGTTATCAGCAGTCCTCAAATGAACAACTTCAAGCATATGAACAAGAAGTTGTAGCACAAGGTCGAATGAGTCGCGGTTTGAATCGCATTTTTAACTCGATGATGAATCGTGAAGAAACTACGATGTTCCAAGCTGCTGATTTACGCGCGGTTTCTCCAGGTAGATTTCAGGTTTTAGATATTGACAATAATTCTTCGATTAAAGGATTTGTTTTAGAAAACGGTTTAAATTTCAAAGTCGGACGCGGTTTTTACGAGTTTACGAAAACAGAAACTATCCAAGGATATAAAGAAATTGTTTTGATGGAGAGAACAACAGGAGACTTATTCGAGGGACAAGCAGCGCGCGAAATGCTGGGTTTACCAGAAGGTGAGACAGCACGTATAAAACCGAACAATCTAGAAAAGTACATGGTTTTTGTTCAAAGTACCTCTGCAAATCGTAAGTTAATCGGTGGTACAAAATTCCTCTACGAAGTAGAAGACTGGCATCGCTGACATAAATTAATATAGATATCCAGCGTGTTATGGAGGTGAATGTGGTTGAATCGACTTTGGCAGATGTAAAAACGCGAATCCCGGAACTGCGGCAGCTTTTACAAAAAGCTAGCTATGCTTACTATGTCCTCGATAGTCCGATTATGGATGATGCTGTTTACGATAGGCTTTATCGTGAACTGCAAGATATAGAAGCTGAATATCCTGAATTAATAACACCCGATAGTCCAACACAACGGGTTGGTGAAAGACCTGCTACGCAGTTTACTACGGTACGCCATAATGTACCGCTATATAGTTTAGAAAACGCTTTTAATGTTGATGAGTTAAAAAACTGGGATACACGCTGGCGCCGACAGTTAGCTCCAGTAGATAATGTTGCATACGTTTGTGAGTTAAAAATAGATGGCAATGCGCTGGCTTTGACATATGAGAATGGTATATTAACACGCGGCGCCACACGAGGTGATGGAGTAACAGGTGAGGACATCACACAAAACGTGCGAACAATACGTTCCATACCCTTACGGTTAAATGACGAAGCTTTTGATGGTGCTATACCTGAACGTATAGAAGTACGAGGTGAGGCTTTTTTGCCGCTTAATGTATTTAAGCAAATTAACGAAGAACGCCAAAAAGCTTCTGAGTCTGTATTTGCCAACCCTCGTAACGCCACTGCCGGAACTTTACGTCAACTCAATCCTAAGATAGTTGACAAACGGCAATTAGATTTTTTTGCTTACACTCTACATATCCCAGGACTTGATGACACCAGCATTGCCAGTACTCAGTGGGGAGCATTAGAACTCTTGCAAAAGATGGGTTTTAAAGTCAACCCTAAAATGAAACTTTGCCCTTCACTGCAAGAAGTAGCAGAATATTATGAATATTGGGATACGGAACGCTTGAATTTACCCTACATGACAGATGGGGTAGTAGTAAAACTAGACTCATTCAAACTACAAGAGCAATTAGGCTTTACACAAAAATTTCCTCGTTGGGCAGTAGCATTAAAATATGCCGCTGAAGAGGCGCCGACCATCGTCGAAAATATATCAGTAAACGTCGGCAGAACCGGAGCATTAACACCCCTAGCAGAAATGCGTCCAGTACAGCTAGCAGGTACAACCGTATCTAGAGCCACCTTACACAACGGCGACCGCATCGCGCAACTAGATATTCGTATTGGTGACACAGTAATAGTTCGCAAAGCAGGAGAAATAATTCCCGAAGTATTGCGTGTACTCAAAGAACTGCGACCAGATGGAACCGAAGCATTTGTCATGCCAAGCAACTGTCCCGTGTGCAGTCAACCAGTAGTGCGCGAAAAAGACGAAGCGGTAACACGCTGTGTAAATGCATCGTGCCAAGCTATTTTAAAAGGTTCGATAGAACATTGGGTAAGTCGCGACGCATTAGATATTCGCGGTATGGGTGAAAAGCTAGTGCATCAACTCGTCGATAAAGGTGTAGTACATTCAGTCGCTGACTTGTATGAGTTAACACCCGACCAACTATGTGCATTAGAACGAATGGGTAAAAAATCGGCAGAAAAAATAATCGAAGCAATAACCCAATCCAAAAATCAACCTTGGTCAAGAGTATTATACGGTTTAGGAATTAGGCACGTTGGTAATGTTACAGCCCAAACACTAACCGAAAAATTCCCCACTGTAGAAAAAATAGCTGAAGCATCCCGCGCCCAAATCGAAGGTATATATGGAATAGGCGCCGAAATTGCCGACAGTATATATCAATGGTTCCGTATACCCTCAAACCAAACATTAATCGAACGCTTAAAAACTGCTGGTTTACAACTAGAAACAAATGAGGCGCCTGTCGATAGTAGCAATAAAAATCAAAACTTTGTAGATAAAATATTTGTAATAACAGGAACACTACCAACATTAAAGCGCGACGAAGCCAAATCTTTAATTCAAAAAGCAGGTGGTAAAGTCACAGACTCAGTAAGCAAAAAAACCGACTATTTAGTAGTAGGTGAAGAAGCAGGTTCCAAGCTAGCCAAAGCCGAATCACTAGGTGTCAAAACCCTAAGCGAAGCCCAACTATTAGAAATGCTGGCAACGGATTAAAACGGATAGATTGTAGGTTGGGTGGAGGCTTTGCGGAACCCAATATAACCCAACATAACCAAACATAACCAAACATAAACGTAGGGTGCGTAACTGCTTTAAAAAACAACAAATAAAACGAAAATTAAAGTAGCAGTTACGCACCTTACTTGGTACACTTTAAAAGTTCTCGCAAAAACGCAGGCAAAGCATTACTTACCTCTTGTTTAGCTCTTAGCTCCAAACAAGCACCAATATATTGATACGTTATAGCATGGTGTAAAGCACATAAAGGTTTAGCCGTCCTCGCATTACCCGCACGGGTGGTGGTGTCACCTTCACACGTCCCCTCTCAAAAAACCCGTTTAAAGTTGCTGAATGGGTAGCTTCTGCGGGGTTTCAATACCAGCGGGTATCAACGCTTGATGCTAATGGCGACATCCGTAAAACTGGACGAGTTAACTTAGACCCTGCCACCTCAGTTGATTTGACTTCCTCTGGTACAGGAAGTGATGATTTATTGTTGCTTCAATTAGGAGCATCGCGAGATCGTCGCAACAACCCTCTCCAACCGACGAAAGGTTCTTTACTTCGTTTCGGTGTAGACCAATCAGTACCTGTTGGGTTAGGAAATATCTTTTTAACTCGATTACGTGGTAACTATAATCAATACTTCCCTGTCAAATTTACCAACTTTAGCAAAGGTCCCCAAGTACTAGCATTCAACGTTCAAGCTGGTACAATCCTAGGTGACTTACCCCCCTACGAAGCCTTTACGCTTGGCGGTAGCAACTCGGTTCGTGGGTATGATGAAGGGCGCCTAAGTAGCGCACGCAGCTACATACAAGCATCCCTTGAATATCGGTTCCCCGTCTTCTCGGTGGTTAGTGGCGCGCTATTTTTCGATTTTGGTAGCGATTTGGGAACTACTACACGTCCTGCTATCATTCTCAATAAAAATGGTACTGGCTATGGTTACGGAGTTGGTGTGCGCGTACAATCTCCCCTCGGCCCCATCCGTATCGACTATGGTATCGCTGACGATGGTGAGAGTCGTATCAACTTTGGTATTGGCGAAAGGTTTTAATTAGGCAAGAGGGGAAAAAGCTTATTTTGATGCTCGAACTAACTGACTTTAAAAACGTCTTGTACCTATTGCCAGAAAAGTAACAGTTGAACGTACTTCAATTCTTTTATCTTGGGTAAACGTTAAAAGTCTATTTACAAATAAATCTCTATCATGGTACTTCATCTCATATAGAGCTACTAAGTAAGTTAATTACTTGGTAATCTGTGAGACTAGGGTCATCTATTTCTGTCCATAAGTAATCGTGTGCTATGAAGCCTTTTAATTAATTTTTAGTAATAATTTTTATCCATAAGAATAACTTATTAAATACTGACTTTAAGAACATCTTGTACTTCCTCTATAATGCCTTCATTCAATCCTAAGTCTAAAGCTTTATACAAATACTGCGTTAGCATTTGCTCATTTAAAGGAATATTCAATTCCTTAAATCTGTCACTAATACGATATAAGCATATTGCCAGAAAAGTTGCTGTTGAACGTACATCAATTCTTTCATCTTGAGTCAAGGATAAAAGTTTATTTACAAATAAATCGATATCATGGTACTTCATCTGATATAATGCTCTCAGTAAGTTGATAACTTGATAATCTGTGAGACTAGGGTCATCTATTACTGTCCATAAGTAATTATACCCAGGTTTACCAAATTTAAAAATCTCTCTGGCAACATCGTCAGGTAATCCTGTGCTATGAAGTCTTTTTATTAATTTTCTTAACTCTTTTTCCATTTTACTTACCTCTTTATTCTTAACCGTCTAGTGCTTATATATCCTAATTTTAGCGCATGATTAAACGTATTAACATTGTACAATATTCTTTCATGCCCAGAACCTCTATCAACAGGTGGGACACCTAAATCCATTGCTTCACCTATTCTTCTTCTGTTTGCACGGTCAATTTTTAGCTGAACAGCAATATTTTTGGGTATCCTAAACTCAATAATAGTCAAAGATTTTGGAAGTGTTTGACGAGAATAACGATTGCGCTTCTTCTTATCTGTTTTGTATTTACCCAAAGATTCAAAAGCGAAATATTCCGCAGTGTAGCTTTCTTCGGCAAAAAATATAATGCCTTTCCTAAAGCCTTGCTCAACTATCCTTTTCGCACGGCTTGATGATGTGCCATGATAAAGAATTTCAATCTCATTTATGTTAATGTTAAATCCGTTGTTAATAATCAATCTATTAAAAATCATTTTATCAGTGAAAACTGTGTTAATATATTAGACCAAAATTGCTCAATTCAAATAATAATTATTCTTTTTTACCACAGAGACACAGAGAGCGCAGAGTAAAGAAATAGAATTGTAATATTTATTATGAGGTATGGTAATGAAAATTTGTATAGTCGGCGACGGCGCCATTGGTGGATATTTAGGAGCAAAGCTAGCGTTATCAGGAGAAGATGTAACGCTAATAGCTAGAGGCGCCCATTTAAACGCTATTCAAACAAACGGTTTAAAATTAATTACCGACACTACAACTAACGTATCTAACATTGCAGCTACAGATGATATTAGTACTTTAAAACCACAAGATGTAGTTATATTAGCAATGAAAGCTCAAAGTCTACCACCAATAGCAGCGAGTTTGCCGAGTTTATATCATTCTCAAACAATGGTAGTTCCAGCACAAAATGGTGCTCCTTGGTGGTACTTCCGTAAGTGTGGAACTCAATATGAAGGAGCAAATATTACATCAGTTGACCCCGATGGTACGGTAGAAGCCAATATTGGTGTAGAGCGTACTATTGGATGTGTAGTTTATCCTGCCGCAGAAATTGCCGAACCAGGAGTTATTCGACATATTGAAGGAGAACGTTTTAGTATTGGTGAAATAGATGGCGCCAAAACTGAACGAATTCAAACTTTAGCGAATGTACTTAAAAAAGCTGGCTTAAAGGCGCCTATACGCAATCAAATTCGTACCGATTTATGGGTAAAGTTATGGGGAAACGTCGCATTTAATCCAATAAGCGCACTCACACGCACTACTTTAGATAAAATTTGTCAATATCCTTTAACCAGAGAACTCGCTTTGTCTATCATGACCGAAACGCAAACCATCGCCCAAAAACTTGGAATTGATTTTGGTATTACAATAGAACAACGAATTGCTGGCGCCGAAAAAGTTGGCGCCCATAAAACTTCAATGCTACAAGATATCGAAGCGAAACGACCGACTGAAGTTGATGCTATTGTTGGCGCTGTTGCCGAATTAGGCAAATTAACAGATACCCCAACTCCACATATTGATACCGTATACGCATTAGTTAAGTTACTCGAACAAGCTTGATGCAAATGAATGCCGCATTAGAAGAAGCACAAGACCCAAGCACTACCGCAGAACGTCTACAGCAGTTAGCAATGAGCAAAGACAAAAAAGTTTGTGCTGCTGTTGCCCAAAACCCTAATACGGCGCCGGAAACTTTATATGAATTATTTACTAATTATCCAGTTGAAGTACTAAATAATAGTATTCTTGACTTTTTATTACTTGAGAATCCAAATTATTTATACGAATTATATACTATTTATCCTCTCGCTTTTAGTTTCCATGACTTACCTTTATTTTACATTGAATGGGCAGTCAATCATGAATTAGAACATGTAAGGCTTGCTGTATTAGATAACAAAAGTATTCCAATTAAATACCTAGAAAAATTTATCGATGATGATAGTGTTAAAGTACGATGCAAATTAACACAGAGTTTACATGTCCCTGAAGAGTTAATAATTCGTCTTACCCAAGATAAATCAGAAGAGGTACGCTTACATCTTACTAAATATCGTCGTGAATCTTCAATAATTACAAAAATATTGGCTGACGATATTAGCACTGAAGTTAGAGCAGCTATTGCTAGAAACTGGGTAACAGAGGCACCTGTGCTTGAAAAGTTAGCGAAAGATAAGGTGTTGAGTGTCCGTATAAGAGTTGCTGCAAATAGAACGACTCCTAAGTATATTTTAGAACTACTGGCAAAAGATGAAAGCTCTGATGTTCGTTACGAAGTTGCAAACAATGATAGTACAGCAACTGAAATTTTAGAACAGCTTGCTAAAGAAGATAAAGTTAAAATTCGTGCGGCTGTAGCCAAAAATAATAGTACGTCTAAAGCTACCTTAGAGTTTTTAGCAAAAAATTGTTACCATATTAGTATCCGTCGCTTATTAGCACAAAGTTCTAAATTATCTAGTGATGCTTTAGGGTATTTAGCAAAAGATACACGTGATGAAATTAGAGTTCTTGTTGCGAGTAATGTTAATATAAGTATAAATATTTTAAAGCAGTTGTCAGAAGATAAAGCGGGTAGAGTTAGACTTGCTGTAGCTCAAAATAAAAAAACGCCTATTAAATGTTTGCAAAAGCTAATGCATGACCAACACGAAGAAGTTAGAATTGCTGTAATAAATAATTTTTCTACACCTGTGAATTTTATTAAGTCATTAACTAAAGATGGTAATAAAAAGATTAGTGTTCTTGCAAAAAATAAAATTAATAATTAGTTGTTATTTATATTTTACATTTATATGTAAAAATTGCATGTATTAGTTATAATTAAAATAAAGTATATAATGACGGGCAGGGATGCCCGTTCCACAAGATGTTTCACAAGATGTTCCACAAAATGTTTCACAAGATGTTCCACAAGATGTTCCACAAGATGTTCCACAAGATGTTCCACAAGATGTTTCACAAGATGGATAATTAAGTTTTTGGAAGTTCCTTATTGTTTGTTAGCGCAACCAGTTTTAACTGTATTGCCAGAAATCAAAGTTGCTGTATAAGGATATTTTGTGTCGGACATGCTATCGCTACAAGAACCATTTACTTTAGTGAGAATGAGAATATGATTCGGTTTAGTACCAAAACGATAAACTCTAACAACATCTAAAGGTCTTCCTTCTGCTGCAGTCGGCGCCACATAACGGAATTTTTGATTAGTGATATTATCTCTTAAAGAATTATATACAATACCTTTTTGGCTAATGTCTACACCCCAGAAAGGTTCTGTACCAACAACACGGAAACTTTCAACTTTAGATGGTTGTTTAGGCGCAGGTGCAGAGTTTGCAGAAGCAGGTAAAAAGGATGTAGCTGCTGTAATTCCTAATCCGAATACTACAAATAGCTTTTTCAAATGTTGTGTAGTCATTGTTATGTTTAAAGTTATAATTTACTCTTATTTTAGAATTACAAGTCAAAAATCCTTAATTTCGGAAAAGTTTTTGAAAATTCGGAATGTGAAGTTTTATTGTGTTTGGTTGTATATTGGGAACTAAAAATTAGAGTTAAAGTCTTACGAATACTACAAGATTACAATTATTTTCATTATTCATCTTTATGATTATGGTTTGTATATTATGAAGTCAAAATTTATTACAACTGCGTTAACTTGCACTATCGTCGGCGCCTCCTTGGCACAGACTTATAATAATGCATCTGCCGCAACTCCCCAAATAAAGGTTTCACAGTTTCGCAGTCAGGGACAGCAGGGTTTAGAAAAGTTTTTTAGTACGTATGCGAAGGAACTAAATAATCCTTCACCACAAACGCGCGCTACATTAGATGCAATTTGTCAGCAAAAGGACTGTCACGCTTCTAAGTTATATTGGTACACCGATATTGAACAAGCGAAAGTTGCTGCAAAAACTAGCGGAAAACCTATTCTTTCGTTACGGTTACTGGGAAGACTCGATGAGGACTTAAGCTGTGCGAATAGTCGCTTTTTCCGTGTAGCGTTATATCCGAATGCTGAAATATCTAAATTTTTACGTCAAAATTATATACTTCACTGGCAAACTGTACGCTCGGCGCCGAAGGTAACTGTAGATTTTGGTGATGGACGTAAATTAGAACGGACTATTACAGGTAACAGCATTCACTATATATTAGATAGTGCTGGGCGCCCTGTTGATGCAATTCCGGGGTTGTACGGGCCTCAAGCTTTTTTGAAGCAGTTGGTAGAGGGTAAAAAATTAATCAACTCATATAATAGTCGCCCAAGTGCTGCAAAAGAAAGCTTTTTACGGCAGTATCATGCACAGCGTTTAGTATCTGTTGAGCAGCAATGGAATAAAGACTTAACTAAACTTGGTATTGCAAATCTTCCACGCTTGGTTGAAATACCTGCAACTTCTAATTCTCCTAGCGCACCTGTTGCTGGAACAATTGCTGTAACTAAAATGGCAGTAGAGGCGCCGATGTTACGGGGAATGTCACCAAGTACTAGTAACCCGGCGCCGCTTAGAGAAATTACAGACCAAGCAACATGGCAACGCATCGCTCAACTATATATAAATGATGCCAAACTAGATAAGAATAGTATCGCCTTGATAAATTCCAAACGCTTCCCACAAAAATCTAACTCGAATGATTTACAAGGCGTTGTTAGTAACTTTGAAACAGCAATGGCGTTAGATACCGTCAGAAACGAGTATATGTTGCATCGACAAATTCATCAATGGTTTACTCAACCCAATATAACAAATAATGTAAAAACACTAAACGAAAGAGTGTATGCACAACTGTTTTTAACACCAAGTTCAGACCCTTGGTTAGGATTGATGAGCAGTGAAACTTATAGTGCGATTGAAAATGATGGTGTTCACCTCCAAAATAGATAGCCCAAAAAAGATAATTAGGAGTTATTTAATCGTAATTCTAATCTAATGGACTGCGTAATTGCATCTATCAAAACCAAGCGCTGACTAATTGGTAACTGTAAAACAGGAATTATTAACTCTTCTATAGACGCAGGTGAATTTTGAGCAGAACTTAGTTGAATATCTGAGTTTTGCTTCAAAGTTTTCTCTAAATCATCTCGTAGCGTCTCTAAAAACACATAATCATCACCCATATTAGCAGCTTCATTGTCATCAAGATTTCCGGTATTTAAACGCTCTTGATATATTTTTATTAAATTACCAATTGCTTCAATAATAAATGTAATGTCTTTAAATGATAGCTTCATTGCGAATTATCCAAGTTATATACAATTTCAGTTTCAGTCAATTGTATAAGATAACTCTGCTTAGTGTCGAATTTGCACAGCAATGTAACAAAATTTTGGAAACTCTTTCTCATATAACCTAAATTTTGCCAATTATATAATTAGCACATTAATAATTTTGAAGTTACTATTGCTGGGTGCGAATAAAAACGTCTGTTCGTTCTTTTAACTGCTTGCGCTACGGGTGAACGTTGCCATAATGCTTTTACTACAATTTTACCACCAAAATCGGCAGCAAGATGGAGAAGGGTCAGGCGCCGTTTAGAAACTGGGTTTCTATACATTCATTGTCGCAGACAAATCGTCGTTGTTATTACAATCTCTCAACGAAGCAACCCGGTTTCTAGTTAACATAGCATTTGAATAAATAGGTAAAGTCTATTTATGCTTTTCGTCAAAAAAGATGATTTTTATTTAAAGGTATTTAAAACATTCTAAGTAATTTTACATATATTTTATTTAGCCAAAAAATAAAAAAGTACCTCTTAGCGTCTAAAAATAATGGTTTTAGCGTTTATAGCGTGCAATCCGATTGTGTATTTTATGTAAATATGCTGAGAAAGTATAGCGGCTCAATAGAATCGATAGCTATATTACTTAGGTATCAAAGGAAATTAAAAACATTTGATTTGGCTGTGCAGAAGAGAACTGCTTTGAAAATTCAGAATCTGTATATAACTGCACTATTTGAAGATTTGCTTATATCCAATTATCAAATTGGAATCAGCAAAATCATCAAACCACATTAACAACAATTCCAATTAGAAGGTCATTAAATCATGAAATTATCTAATGTTGCTCGTCTTGCCATCGCAGCAGTCGCTTGCGGTATTGGTACTTTGGCTGTCAATTCAAAAGTTGTTGCAGCAACTTTGACACCAGTTGACTTAGAACTTTCTTTGCTTGTAGATGTTTCAGGAAGTGTAAACAATAGTGAGTTTAACTTGCAAAAGCAAGGTTATGTAGATGTATTTAATAGTTCTGACCTTTTCAATAATTTTATATCTAAAGGTGAATTTGGTAAAATCGCAGTCAATCTAATTTACTGGTCAAGCAGTGGTCAACAAGCAGAATCTGTTGGCTGGACTTTAATTGATAGTGCTATATCATCACAAAATTTTGCAGAAGCGATTAACTCAACAACACGTCCTTTCTTTGGTGGTACCGCACCTGGTTCTGCAATCGCTTATGCTACACCAAAATTTTTCAACAATGCATTTGATGGAAAACGTCAAGTAATTGATGTATCTGGTGATGGTCCAGAAAATGGTGGATTAAATACTGCTACCGCACGAAATAATGCTTTAGCACAGGGTGTTGATGCGATTAATGGTATTGTAGTGGGTACTAATTCTGAAAGAGCAACAACACTTCCGTTCTATCAATCAAGTGTAATTGGTGGTACTAATTCAGATGGAACCCCAGCATTTGTACTCGAAGCTAAAAGCTTTCAAGAGTTTGGAAGTGTTCTTGAGAAAAAGATTAAAGCAGAAGTCAAACCTCCGTCTGTATCAGTTCCTGAACCAGCTTCTGTAATAGGTTTACTCGCTTTCAGTCTTATTGGTGCAAGCTCTGTAAAGCAAAAATTTAATCAGGCTAAACATAATTAGCCAACACTAACCAGGTTTCTTATTTGGGATGGGGTTTTCTCTTGCCCCGTCCCTCCATATTTGGCACAACACTAGTCTGTGTCATTAATTTTGAGGAATAGGCGCCAATTTTATACTTCTCTGCCCGTGCCACAGTATATTAAATTCAATATCCTCCAACAGGGTGAATTGATTTTGGTACATTCTGATGTAACATATTGTAGCTGCATGTTACTACAGGGTACATTATGGCTTCATTTGAATACGGCAGAATAAAGGATTCAGGGGATGCTAGTAAGCTTATATCAATTCTCAGTCAGTGCTTTATGATGGCGCCGTCTGATGGTGAAGTTTACATGCAGTCGGTAGGAATAGAGAATTTTCGTATTATTCGCCAAAATAAAGAAATTGCTGGTGGGTTAGCAATATTGTCATTTGGTCAAAATTACGGTGGTGAATTTGTACCAATGTCAGGTATTGCAGCAGTAGGTATTGCACCAGAGTATCGAGGAAGTGGCGCCGCTTTAGCACTAATGCAAAGTGCAGTAAAAGAAATTCATGTTGAGGGGGCGCCCTTGACGGCATTATTTCCCGCAGTGCAGCGTTTGTATCGTGCTGCTGGATATGAGCAAGCGGGTAGTTTCTGTAATTGGGAAATTACTACTGCTAGTATTCAGATGGGGAAACCTCAGCTACCGTTGACGTTAATTACTGAGGAAAAGCATATATTACGCGAACTATATGAAAAGCAAGCGCGCTTACATAATGGTAATTTAAATAGAAATGAATTTATTTGGGCTGATATCGGGCGTTCCAAAGATGCTCAACAATACGCTTATTTAATTGGAAATCTAGATGACCCTCAAGGGTACATTATATTTACGCAGCATCGTGGTGAGCCAAACGATTACATTCATATACGAGACTGGGTATTATTAACACCTCTGTCAATACAAAGCTTTTGGGCATTTCTCGGTGGTCATCGTTCGCAAATCGATACGATTCGTTATAGAAGTGCGCTTGTTGATGCACTAACTTTAGTATTGCCTGAACAAACAGCGAAACTCAAATCATCAACTCGGTGGATGTTACGTGCGGTAGATGTGAAGACAGCGCTACAGAAGCGGGGGTATCCTCAAAATATCCAAGCAGAGCTTCATTTAGAAGTACAAGATGATTTACTATCTAAGAATAATAATAAATTTATTTTAAGTGTTGCTAATGGAAGTGCGGATGTAACAGAAGGTGGTAGAGGTGATTTGAAACTTGATATTCGTGCGTTTGCTCCTTTATATACAAGTTTATTCTCCCCTAGTCAATTACAGATGGCTGGAAAACTGGAGGCAACACAAAACGCTATTATTGCGGCAACACAAATATTTGCAGGCGCCTCTCCTTGGATGGCAGACTTCTTTTAAAGTGCTGAGTTATGAGTAGAAAGTTAAAACTCAGCACTTAGCACTCAGCACTCAGCACTCATAACTTATTTATGCATCATACATCTGGTAAATGGCGCCTTGGGCTAGCACTATCTTCATTAACGGTCGTACTTTGGGGGGTGTTACCAATAGCGCTAACGGTTACACTTTCTGTTTTAGACGTTTGCACTCTTACTTGGTTTAGATTTTTATTATCATTTTTGCTATTGGCTGTTTATTTAGCGGTGAGAGGAAAATTACCCACACTTAAACAGTTCCGCGCGACTTCTTGGAAGCTGCTTATAACTGCGATTATTTTTCTTGCTGCAAATTATATTCTGTTTCTGAAAGGTTTAGCGCTAACGTCTGCAGCTAACGCCGAAGTTATCATTCAACTAGCACCCTTGTTAATGGGTATGGGTGGATTATTAATTTTTCGCTTTGGCTATAGTTGGCGCCAATGGAGCGGGGTCGGTGTTCTCACGGTTGGACTAGTTTTATTTTTTCATGAGAAATTAACAAGCGTAATTACAATACCAACAAATTACCTACTGGGTACTGGCTTAGTCGCGCTTGGCGCCGTTGCTTGGGCTGTTTATGCTCTGGCACAAAAGCAATTGTTAGGAACTTTATCTTCTATGCATATCATGGTAATTATTTATGGTGTATGTGCTTTTTTATTCTTACCATTTGCTACACTAAAGTTACTTTTTACACTTAATTATTTTCACTGGGGAACTCTAATTTTTTGTGGTTTAAATGCGCTAATTGCTTATGGTGCTTTTGCTGAATCATGTTTAGCATTGGGAGTCATCACGAGTAAGTGCGGTTGTGGCGGCTGCACCAATTGTTACTTCAATATCTGTTCATGTTGTATCCGTTATTGCACCTAGTTTAATTGTTCTGTGAAAATTTGTCAGTTACGGGAATTGTAGGCGCCGTCTTAGTGGTAGCTGGCTCTGTGGCTATGGCTCTGGGTAAATAATAGATATTATTTGAATAAAGTTTTATGTTAAGTAATTTTACGGTATCTTTAATCAAAGATGCCGCTTCTTCATAGTTGTTTTTTGCATACTGAAGCGTATTATTTTATTATCTGTTATGATGGCATCGTTGGATAAATTATTTTTTCCAAATAGGTAAATCAACCTATATTGCCCGATATAACCCAGTGTCACTACCACAGTTCTTTTTTACGATTTTATAGTTAGAAAATTTTCTACTATAATCAATACTTTTGAGGCAAAACCACAGAATCATTTAGGGTGTCCGCATAACTACCAGTTTGACAGAGCCTCATCAAATTACATCCGAAGTGCAGACGTTTTGCGATGAAAAGCTTTTTTGGTATCTGGACCAGCACCCTGCGAAGGAATATTTTGTTGCTGGTACTCTCAATGCTGCTGCCTACTTTTGAAATGAGTTCGGCATATGCAGCACAGAGAGTTTATGCATCTTATTCGGCGTTGGAACGGTCAATTTCCGTGACTGCGTTAGAGGAATTTGTCAGGACAGGCGCCGTTGACGAAAGTCTAGCGGTTTATGCCGAGTATCTCAAGCCAGCACAACTCCAAGAGTTGCGAAGAATGCTACAAAGTCCGATAAAAGCTAACGCAGTAGCAGTATCACAGTTTCTCTATACTCCGCAAGGAGAATTTTTGTTGCGAAGGTTAGGAGAAGTAATTAAGACAGAATCACGTCAGGAAAAACCTGGCTTTCATGCTTTGCGGTCAGCTTTAATACTGGCGGCCGCAGAAGAAGGAGGCTTAACTTTACTAGGTTTGTTACGTGAATATCCTGGTGCGAGCATTCATATAGATTTAGCGCGAACTCTAGGAATTGCGTCAGAACTAGAAAAAATGGTTAGCGATACCGAAAAAGCCATCACAGCAGTATCTCAAAAAGCTAAAACCGAGGCAGCAATAGAGCAACCTTCGTTTCTGAGTGCCAAGCTTCCTGATTTTCGTCGTAAAGGTAAATTTGCCACGTCCAAGCAAACGTATAAATTACTTGATGCTGTTCGTAATCGGTTTTTACTCACCGAAGTTTATATACCTTCAGGAATTGAGAAAGTTCCAGTAATCGTCATTTCCCACGGTGTAGGTACAGACAGCAGCAATTTTGAGTATTTAGGTTCACATCTTGCTTCTCACGGATTTGCTGTGATAGTTCCCAACCATCCTGGTAGTGATACAAAGCAATTGAGTTCGTTAATGAAGGGTAGTGCGAATGAAGTTGCTGAACCAAGCGAATTCTACAATCGTCCTCTTGATATCAAATTTGTTCTAGACGAACTGCAACAGCGTAATAAATCTACGTTTCGTGGGCGCCTGAATTTTGATGAGGTAGGGGTATTCGGTCAATCGTTTGGTGGATACACTGGATTAGCATTAGCAGGAGCGCAAATTAACTTTGGACAGTTAGAAAAAGACTGCAAACCCAAGGCACTCACAGAAACTTGGAATGTATCTTTACTACTGCAATGTCGTGCTTTGGAACTACGGAAATTTGGGCCATTGGTGAGTTATGACCTGCATGATAAACGTATCAAAGCGGTAATCGCAGTCAATCCCATCACCAGCAGTATTTTTGGTGAAACCGGATTAAATAATATAAAAATTCCCGTAATGATAGTTGCCAGTAGTGATGACACTGTGGCGCCAGCATTGTACGAGCAGATATTACCTTTCTCATGGATAGGAAATCAGCAAAAATACTTAGCTGTTATGCAAGGCGCCACCCACTTCTCAGCTATTGGTGAAGGTAAAAATGATGCAAACCAAATTGGACTACCTTCAGATATAGCAGGTGATGACCCTGCACAAGTACGTAAATACTTAAACTCGCTCTCGTTACCTTTCTTTCAATCTCATGTTGCGGGTATGACCAAATATGCGCCATATTTGAATGCAGCTTACGCCAAAGCTATTTCAACTCAACCACTAGGGTTAAACTTAATTCAGTCACTAACATCAACTGAACTAGCACAAGCTTTTAATGGTGAATTGAAACAAATTAAGCAACCCTAACTAACAAAACTCTTGTGGAATAAATTTCTTGTGGAATAAATCTCTTGTGGAATAAATTTCTTGTGGAATGGGCATCCTTGCCCGTTCCAATGTTCCAAATATAGAAGGCGGGCAGGGATGCCCGCTCCACAAGAATATTTTGAATGTTTTATTACTTGGAAGTCCCTAGATATAAATTATTAATTTTTTTATCAGGCGCCTTGCGTTATTTTATGATGGTTTTGGGGGCAGGTTTACAGGATTTTGCATAGTCACAAATTTTTGGGTTAACTTGCCCCTACAGTAACGTCAACCTATCTATTTTTTAATTTGCAAGGCTTTTTGAATCTCAACAAACCATTTGGCTGGACTTCGCACGATTGTGTTGCGAAGGTACGCAAGCTACTACGTCTCAAACGTGTTGGACATGCTGGAACTTTAGACCCTGCTGCAACTGGTGTGTTACCAATTGCGTTGGGTAAAGCTACACGTTTACTTCAATATCTACCTGGCGATAAAGCTTACAACGCTACGATTCGTTTTGGTATACAAACAACAACAGACGATTTACAGGGTGAAGTTATTAGTTCGTGTGCTTGTCGTGAGTTGAAGTTAGAAGATATTATAGATTTATTGCCGCAATTTCTAGGTAAAATTAACCAGATACCACCTAGTTACAGCGCAATTCAAGTTGACGGAAAACGACTTTATGATTTAGCGCGTCAAGGTATTGCTGTTGAGGCGCCTGTAAGAACAGTGGAGATATTTAGTATAGAGGTTTTAGATTGGCGCCCAGGTGAGTGTGCTGAGTTAGATGTGGCGATAGCTTGCGGTGCAGGAACTTATATAAGGTCAATTGCCCGTGATTTAGGAGGAGCTTTGGATGTAGGTGGTACACTAGCAGCACTACAACGCACCGTTAGTAGTGGTTTTAATTTGGCTAACAGTATTAGTATTGAAGCTTTAGAAGCGCAACTACAAACCTTTCAACCAATGAGTCCTGACGCACCTCTACAATATTTATCGTCGATTAGTTTATTAGAAGAAGATGCTAAAAAATGGCGCCAGGGACAACGCATAGCAAAACAAATAAACGAGTCTTCACAATATTTACGAGTTTATACTAATGGATTATTTATAGGCATCAGTGAATTTAAGGATGACTTATTAGTACCAGCTATGGTATTTGAGCCTGTAAATTAGTCATCATTCCTTCCTACAGTGTATTATGGACAACTCAAAAATCAGAAGTTAATGTAGTGATGCTACTAATATTATATTTACTGTTATGGATACGTCTATATTACAAAATCGAGATTATACAATCATTTTAGCTAAAACTTCTGCAAGCACAGCTAAAGAACCACCTGGATATGAACATCGCTGGCAAGATGCATATGAGTCAATAATCAACCTTGTGCGTGCGTGTCAGAAATTTGATACTGATGGTGTGACAATGTATGTTTCGTGTCGAAACTGTAAGGAAGATAACTTTCAGCAGTACAAATATGTAATGCCTGAGAAACTTAGAGAAATTGTTGAGGCACATTATCCACCGTATGAATTAGATTTACTAGGGGTTTTGCAAAAAACTCTAGATGATTATTTCGGGCGTAAAGCTGCCAACCAAGCAAAACCCAACGGTGAAATTATTATCATATTAATAGATGGCGAACCATTGGACAGAATGCAAGTTGCCAAAGTAATTGTAGAAGCTACACATAAATTAGATAATCATAGAGAGTTGGGTATTGGCTTTGTACAAGTTGGTGAAGATTTACTTGCACGCGGTTTTCTAAAAGCTTTAGATGAAGACTTAACACACACAGGCGCCAAATTTGATATCGTTGACACCAAAATGATAGGACAACTAGAAGCAAACTCACTACTACAATTTTTATTAGACACACTCGATGACTAATTGTCATGCTGAACGCAGTGAAGCATCTGTATAACCTTCAAAATAATTAAGATTCTTCCCTGCGCTCAGAATGACATTTTACAAAGTAATTTTGTAACGCTTTTTATATGCAAATTGCGTGAGTCGTAAATTAATCTGGGTATCCTAAGCTTATAGATGTGTCAGGTTAGGAGAGCCATATAATATGAAAGGCGTGTGTAAGCTTTGGATTACAATTGTGGGTACGATTGTATTGACGGCGTTGCCTACAGGGGTAAAAGCAGATTCTGGTATCTGTTATATGGTTACATCATCTGGTCAAACTGTTAGTTTAGGAAAATTGTGCGGCGCCACACAAGATAATGGGGTTTTCCGTGTACCTATCAAGCGTCGTAGCGGTAAGACTCCTGTTATTGATGTTACGTTTAATGGTAATCAGGTGTATGAAATGATTCTTGATACTGGCGCCACTGGTACTTTGATTACACAAGAAATGGCTCGTGCGATGAATCTTAAGCCTTCAGGAACGATTAATGCCAGTATTGCCGATGGTAGTGAAGTTGAGTTTAAAACCAGTGTTGTTAATTCGATTGGTGTAGGTGGCGCCGTAGTTAGTAATGTTGAAGTTGCGATAGCACCAAAAGCTGAGATTGGGTTACTAGGTCATGACTTCTTTGAAAAGTACGATGTGAAAATTCTTGAAAAGCAAGTTGAGTTTCATCGTCGCTAGCTTAAATAACCGGGTTCAAGTTGGTATACCCGGTTTTTGAAAGTTTTTTCCTGATGTATAGTATATGCTTTTGAAAATATTTGTAATCTTTTAGTCTAGTATAAGAGTTTTAGAATTTTTTAAAGAGGTGTAAATATGTTAAAAAGTCTACAATCATTCTTGGGTGTACTATCTCAGCCAGAATCTCATCAAGATGAGCGCGAAGCGACGATAGAATTAATGATTATGACTATGTATGTAGATAAGTCGTTAAAACTTGCGGAAGATGATGTAATAAAACAATATTTGAGCAATATTACCTGGGAATCACCGCTGACTATTGAGCAGTATTTAGGTAAAGCAACAGCTAGAGTTAGAGCAACTTTATCGGATGCAGAAAAAAGAAAAACTCTGCTTGAAGAAATTAATACTAAATTCAGCAGCAGAGAAGTTAAGCAGCAAGCATTAAAAGCTTGTCATAATTTGGCAGCAGCTGATGGTGATTTGATATCTGAAGAAAAAGAATTTTTAGATACAGTTGCTCAAGTGTTTCAAGTAGGGTAATAGTAAGGTGGGCAGTGCCCACCCTACAAATTACGTGTTAGCAAAGGCACCGTTGGCATAAATAGCTAACTGCGCGCGATTTTTGAGGTTTAAGCGATTAAAAATACTATTAATATGAGTTTTTACGGTACATTCTGAAATAAATAGTTTAGTTGCAATTTCTTGATTTGTGGCGCCTATTGCTACTAACTTTGCTACATCTAATTCTCTCGGTGTTAATTTTGATAGTTCTTTGTGAGTTGTTTCAGCGGTATTAACAGGTTTTGGATTTATTACTCTTTCTAAAAGACCTGGCGCCAGTTGAGCATATCCTGAATTAATGCAGCGAATAGCGTTTACAAGTTCGTCCGAAGGCATATCTTTCAGCAAATAACCTTTGGCGCCAGCACGAATAGCATCACTAACATCACGGTCTTCATCGTAAGTGCTTAAAACTAAAACTTTGGCGTTAGGAAATTTTTCGCAAATTTGGCGAGTTGCAGTGCTGCCATTCATAACAGGCATTCGCACATCCATTAACACAACATCCGGTTGAAGTGTTTCAAATAAAGAAACTGCTTCTTCTCCATTTTCTGCCATGCCAATAATTTCTAGGTCAGGCTCTATGCTTAACATTGCTTTCAAACCCTGACGGACTAAACTTTGGTCATCTACGAGTAATAAACGAATCATAATTAAACCTAAGATTTCATTTCATTAACTTGATTTAATGATTTAACAGTGCTTCTGACCTCATACATTAAGCTGCCACTTAATTGATAAGCTTCTGAAAGAGATTGCTGTGCTTGGGTTGGATTAATTTGCCAAAGTTTTTGTGCTACCTGTATCTGTATATGTAAAGCAGCAAGCGACTGTCCTATTCCATTATACGTATTTTGTAAATCTCGATTTTGAGCTAGTATATGAGCGTAACTGTCAGCCTCTAATACATAGCTTTGTAAATATTCTTGTAAAGTTATTTCACAGTGCTTTTGATGATTTGTACGTACAGTCTTCACCAAATACAATAACGTTAATAGCAAAATTATCGACAACAGAACAGGTAGCATATCTTTCACTAAGTAGTAACAGCAATAGGCGTGAAGATATTATAATTTTATAATTTTCCCTCTTTCACCTCCCTTATTAATAACTCAATTCCAGAAACTTGTGAATGAGTTTTTAAATATTTCCAACTTTAGTTGGAAAGCATAATTCTAAATTTTGAATGTATATATGGTAAGTAGTACTAAAGTTGGAATTAATCGCTTAAATCAAGAGGTTGCCACTCTCCTATCTCAACTGCTGGGCGCCTTGTAATTTCTTGCGTCGTAGAATATTTTAAATCTATCTCACTAATGTCATTTATTGTAGTATATGGAATGTCTGTAATATCAGGTGAAGGTGTTTGGTTAAACCCAGAAGACACCTTAGATATAAATAGGGGAATTCCTACACTAATACAACAACCCTCTCCAGGTTGTGAGTCAACACTAAAACGACCTTGTAAAACAGTGACTCGTTCCTGCATTCCTTGAAGTCCATAACCACCACAGATTTTTTCAACGTCAAATCCACGACCGTTGTCTTTGACAATTAAATATGCTCCTGTTGAAGTTGTACAAATGTGTATTTGGACTGCAGTTGCTTTTGCGTATTTACGTATGTTATTAAGCGCTTCTTGGGTAATTCTATAAATTGGCGCCACTAAATGTAAAGGCAATTGAACAGATAAATCGATATGAACTTCTGGCAAAATTGCCGTAGTGCTTTCAAAATCTTTAACTAATGACTCAACAAGTTCTTCTATTGACTGAGTTTCAAGCGCATCGCTGCGTAATGCTTTGACTGACTCACGTACTTCTTTAGTAGCAATTTTTACTAGTTCATGCGCTTCAGTCAGAAGTTGAGCTTGGTTGCCATCAGCTTTGCATTTCATAGCAGTTTGTAGCTGAAAATTGAGTGCAGTCAGCGCATGTCCTACAGAGTCGTGTAAATCACGCGCGATGCGGTTGCGTTCTTGTGCTGCTGAGACATTAGCAAACTGTAAAACGCACTGCCAGAGCGAGTCATGCATTTGAGCAAGTTGTTCGGGTGTATAAAGCTCTTCAACCACAGTTATCGTCTCCCTATCCTTCTAATGTCTTATATTTCTAGAGGAAAGAAACTTATGCATTTTGATGCATCTTGTGGAGTAGGCATCCTTGCCTGCTCTCATTATAGGACGGGCAGGGATGCCCATCCCACAAGAGAATTACCTTATGTCCAGTTTCCTAGGAGGACATATGCTGACCAGTAATAGGGTGATTTATAAGTGGGGGTTTTTAAGATGGTTACTTGTGCGCGTCTTAGTGCTTCGGCTTTGGAGATTCCTGTTTTGTTGGCTTGGACGAGTTCATCGTAAAATTTACTTATTAGTTTGGCTGAGGCTTCATCATTAACTTGCCACAATGTTGCTATTGTACTACGGGCGCCACTTCGCACTGCAACACCTGCAAGCCCTAGTGCCGATTTTGTGTCACCTGCTGCTGTTTCACATGCACTAAGTACTAATAGTTCGAGGGAATTATCGCGCGATAGTTCAACTGTTTTTAATACTCCGCTTAGGTCGTTAACTTTGATTTTGTCATCCCAAGTGACAATAAAAGTTTCATCTGCGTTTGAACTAAATTGACCGTGTGTTGCTAAATGCACGATGGGGTAGGGAGCGGTTGAAACTCGGCTTTTAAATGCGGAGTTTGTAAAGTTTTTATTGATTAATACCTGAGAAGGCATTTCTGATTGTATGCTACTTACTTCTTTAGCGACGTTTGGTAATGGCTCAAAGTTTTGTCGAGCTTCACTTAACCCTGCTATTAATGCTCCTAAACGCTCTTGTCGTAGTGAACGCGGCGCCAGTAATTGCAGTCCTGGTGTCAGGGCTACGCTATACTTTTCTACAAGGAACTGCTTACCGTCATATAATGCTGACATTGGTATATTCCGCAAAACACCATCTAAGACGAATACTAGTGTTTCGACTTTACTAGTTGCTATATCATCAGCAGCAGGACGTATTACTAAATCATACATTCGTTGTAGTTTAGGCAGCATTAAATCAATTATTCCATCTGTTTGCTGTCTCAGGTCATCATTTAAACGCGCTGCTAATTGTTCAAATTCTTTTGTATTGATTTTGGTTTTATAGTAACGGAAGTCACGGTTATCTTTTGAGTCGGAATTGGCGCCTGATGAAGGTAAGCTGGTAATAATGGCAAGTTGGTCTTTAAGAATAATTGGGTAAATAACTGCTGCTTTGGCATCGACTTTATCTATCTGTTCAGGTTTAGCAGTTAAGCAAGCTTCGCGGAAAAAGTTATCGAGTTCAACTAACTGTAACCCTTCAATGACATCACGCGCGGTTCTAAGATTATCTACATTTTCTGAACTTACAAGCAATTCTACAAGTTCGCGGTGAATAGGTTCCACAGCATTACGGAAAGAAAACTGTACATCAGGACTTGCCGCCGCTAAATCTGCTCGTAATGATTTAATAGTTCCTACGGCTTCTTTATAGGCAGCAATCGCAGTATCATTCTTATTCTGTGCTTTTGTTACCCTTCCTAACTGCCACTGCCAAAGATACGCAATATCACCAGCATTAACTTGCTGCGCGAGTTGAAGCGCTTGAGAAGTCAGCTTTTCTGCTTCTTTCCACTGCTTCGTTTGTTCGTAAACACTGCCTAGACTACCTTGTGCATAAGCGAGGGTACGGGGGTTGCCTAACTCTTGCGCTTGTTTGATTGCAACTGCCAAAATATTTGCAGTATCACGCATATAATCATTTGAACCCATCCGCATCATAGTTTGAGCAAGATTTATACGTGCATCAATAGCAGTTTGACTTTGTGGTAATACTTCAATTTCTTTTCTTACCTCTGGTAGCAAGTTTTTAACAGCATCTTCTTGCTTACTATCTACAAGTAAACTAAGTTGGTTAAGCTGTGCTTGAACTTTAATAGCGGGTGCGGATGTTGCAGCTTGCTTGTAAAAATTGAGTGCAGCTTGTGTATCAACTTGTATACGCTCTCTGTCTTCTACAATAGCATCGAAGTTTATTTGCGCGCGTGATGTATTTCCCAAGCTAAGTTGTGTTAGAGCAACTGTTTCAGGTAACTTTAACTCTTGGGCAATTACTAAAGTTCTTTGTAAAACCAGCTTGGCTTGAGGTAAATTACCAATTACCCGTAATGAATCACCCAAAGTTCTTAACGCTGCTGCTGTTTCAGCAGATGCAGGAACTTTTTGTAAAGCTGTTTTCAGGTCTTCTTGTTTAGCTGTGTTAGATAAATTTAATTTTGATGCTAATAACTCAATCGCACGGCGATATAATCCTAAGTTTTGTAACGCTTTTGCTTGTTTAACTTGACTTATCAGTACTTGTTTCGGATTATTTTGCTGCTTATATAAAGATTCTGTACGTTCCCAGGTTTTTAACGCTGCCTCAGCTTCTCCACGCGCTAGTTGTAACTCACCTTGAATATCATAACTTTGTGTTAATGCGGATATTTGTCCCGGTTGTGAACTGCTGGTTAATAGCTTGATACTTTCGGTAATTGCACTATCTGCATTGTTCCATTGTCCTAATTGCTGGTAAGATAAAGCCAAATTGCTGAGACTCAGCGCTTGTTTAATAGGGTCTTTGCTTACTTGGTAAGCTTTCGCTGCTTGTTGAAATAAACTTGCCGCTTCAGAATATTTTCCTTCATTATATAATGCACGCGCGGTTTGTTCTTTGGAGGTGCCAGATTGTTGTGTTATAGATACAGTGGACGTACTAGGTAACTGAGCAAAAACTGGTGATGTCGCACATAACAATACCGTCGTCAGCATCGGCAGCATGAAACGCATCAAGCGCTTATTGTATTTTGTTATACGTTTTATAGTACTTTTCATTTTATATCTACAATCTAAGTAGCTAAATCGAAACATACCAGTTTTAGAACCATTCGCTTACAAATTTATACAGACTTAATATTTCCACCCACAGTTAACATATGCACTCACTCTTGTGGAACGGGCATCCCTGCCCGTCATACATTAAATCAATATAAAATTAAAAATCCAGCATAGTCCTCCATTACCTGTGCAGCAATACAGCTTTATTTGCCATAGAGACAGTAGAGACCGAATTAATTCGGTCTCTACACCGAGAAAAAAGCATATAAACATCTGGTCAAATAATAATTCTTGGAATATAACTGATATAGCAAAATTAAACTGTGGATAACAAAATATTTTATTTCCACTTTCCTTCTCACTTGTGTCCACGTGATAGCTTCGGATATCCTGTAGATTGGGTAGTATTTCAATACGTTAAAGGTAAAAAAATAATGCCTTGCGATATACGATATGACCGTAAGGATTCAAAACTCTTGTATGGTGAGTCAATTGTTTGGGCTACATCTACTCAAAATCAAATATTCACAGGTGCTATTTTAGCTCAAAATTTATCAAATGCTGGTGTAGTTAGGGATAAACAACCCTTCGTAGAAGAAGTAGAAGCCACATCTTTAGCTATTGGTAATTTATTACTTCATTCTTTAAACGCAGGCGCCAATCCTGAAAGAAAGTTAATTGAGGCAAAGGGGTTTACAAAAAATCAACATAAAGCTAATGAGAAAGAACCAACATTTCTGAATCCCAAGTGGATAGGTAGAGAAGTGAAAGTATATCACAGGGAGACAGCGCGCCTCTTATATAATTACCGAATAGTGCAACATTAGGGACTTCCAAAAATTAAATTCTCCATATTGTGGAACGGGCATCCTTGCCCGTTTCAAACATGGGCGGGCAAGGATGCCCACCCCACAAGAAAATTTTGGGTATTTATTTAATTGGAAGTCCTTTATTACCTATTGAATTTGATATCAAGCTTGATTACGCTGCCGTTCCAACCGTTCGCGGAGTGCTGTTGCAACTTCGGGGTCATCAAACCCTTGCTCCGGCAGGTATACCTTAGCGTTTGGGTCACGAAATCTTTCTGCATAAATTGATACAGCTTCGTCATCCTCCCTATGTTCAAGGATGTATTGCCGAAGCTCTGGGCGGGTCATTGTTGCGAAGTCCGGTTTGCTCATAGAAATCTCCAGTGTCCGTTGGGGTAAATCTCAATTTCTATTTCTTGCCCTGCCAGGATAATTACATTACCTGTGCGCGGGTCAAAAGTTCCTAAATTTATCGGTACATACATTTTAGTCAAATATATAGTCCGATTAAAATAGATTTTTAACTGTTCAGAAGTTGGCATCCTTACCTACACCCTCACTAATTCCTTAACACGTATGTTTTACTCTTCTCGAATCCGCCCTACATCCATACTTATAGTTGACTTACACCCAAATTGGGGAATTAAGGCAACTGTATTTATTGTATCGCATAATCAATACATGTCAATACAATACCAAATACAATCATCAATACAGGTGAAATAAAATAGAAGTAGTCAAGTTAGGTAGTAGATAACGATGAGTGCAAAAAAAAGAACGTTTGTATCAATTGCAATACCCGAAGACAAGAAAGAGGTTTTCAAAAGCAAGGCTGACAGCGAGGGCAGAAGCATTACTGACATAATCCTGGAAATGATAGATGTGTACATTGCTACTCCTGGTCAGTCCCAAAAACTTCAGGAAATAGACGAGCTAAAATTACAAGTTCAAAAAATGCAGGAAGTTCTTGAAAAGCATAATCAGAAATTCCAGCAGTACGAGCAAGCGCTGGGGGAGTTCGCCGCCTAAGAGAAGAAAATGAGCATCTTAGGCAAATTCATAACTCTCTTTTAGAGACCCTAAAGAAAAAACCCGCCAATGACTATGCGGGTTAAGTTTTTTAAAACACATTTGTATTATAATTGTATTTAATTATCAATACAGTTCGTGATGTTCGGAGTTACCTTGAATACCTGTTTATCGGAGTTGGTGCGCTCTCTACGCTACTACGAACTTATTATCTACGGTCGCGTTCTATACGGTCAATTTCATTTTTATATAGTTCGACTTCTGACTTATTTGGCAGGCGCCTGCGTGCTGCTTCAATTAAGCGCGTGCAAATGTCTTGGTCATAAACAAGCTCTTGCATTCGTTTTTTGAGCGTTTCTAGTTCACTCATGTGTGAAAATTCATCACTTTTACGCAGTTGTTCAACAAAGTGACTGGCATATATGTATTCAGCATCGGTTAAATAACCCAAGCGATGTCCGGGACGGTATTCATTCTGCGCCATTTCCCGTTTATAACCAGCTTGGAAAATCTGCCCAAAACCACAGATAAACATACACATGTCAGTGTAACGTTCGTTGAGTAAATAATCACTTTTACGAATTCCTGAGTTTTCTAAAATATAATGAGACCTCATGAGCTAACAATCAAGTCTACATTCCGCCCTCTTCCACCTTCCGGATTGCGATTGCTCAATGCAATGACTACCTGACTAGAAAAGACAAAAAACAATGTGCAAACAAAAACAATCAATAGCTTATAGTATTTTGGAGGCTCTCTTTTCACTTTATTACTCTCTTTTTCTAGTGGTTTTACCATCAGTTATTGCAAATAATAAAACACTTTTGCCCCTAATAAAACTTTTTATGCAATTTATTGTCTTGAAAATTTAATAACTTTTTATTTACAAAAATTTAGATACTTTAATTAATGCTAATATAATTATCATAACTAAGTTTTAATCAACAATTAAATTATACTAATGCCTATGACAGTTACCTGTACTAAGTAATAAATTATAACTAAATCAAGTTGGCGCCTGTAAAGCTGGAGAAATGAGGCGCCGAATATAATAACTACTTTTGCTCGAATGACGCAATCAAAGAATTATTTGATGCTAGTATTTGATTTAAACCTTCGAGAACCGTTGTTTGATTGCGAACGTGAGCATCAATAAATAAACTAATTGCTTCTGCGATTAAATTTCGCAATTCTGCTTCTGGTTGGGTGGCTTCTAAGTCTAGAAATGGTCTACCTGTAGTGTAATCTTTTGGGTGAGAAACAGAAAAATGGTTTGCTCCTTCTAGGAGTAGCAAATAACTATCGCCTCTACCACCAGTTATTGCTTCTTGAAAGGTGCGTGTAATTGGGGTAGTAGGTTTTTCCCAAGTTACTCCATATCTACCACTACTATTGGCAATGACTCCATCGCAAGTTCCTCCGATTAATAGTAGCGGTAAAGAATCTGGCAGGGGTAAAAATGTATTTGGTGGATATCCTAGCTGAACGTTTGCTCCTGTATGAGCACCATAGGCAAAAGCAGCTGTCACTTGTGGGAAAAATCGTGGGTCTGCGCTTTCGATAGCAACTCGACCTCCAGCAGAATGTCCACCTAAAATAATATGATTTAAGTCGAGCAAGTTAGCCAAAATTCCTTCAGTTTGTAATTTTTCTAAAGCAACTAGCAGTGTCGGTAAAGCAGAAGTTGTTGGTCCGTTACCATACATGCTAGGAGCCAACATTTTAACGTCAACACCTGGAGTTACAGCTATCATCCCTGGTATGTCATCAGTAATCCAAGAAAAAGTAACGACTACAAGCCCGTGCTGTGCTAATTTTACAGCCAGCCATTGATATTGTTCGGGACCGCAGTTAATACCGTTGAAAAAAATCACGACCGGAAATGGTGACTGTTTAGAATCAGCAGGAACAATACCAAGATTGGTTTCTTGTTCGCTCCCTGAAATCAAAGCTGGATAAAAGACTTTGAGTTGGATTATGTCGTAAGGAGAAGAAGCATCTTCAACCTTTGCAGTTTGGTAAATAGCTCGCACGTCCATTTCGATGCAAATTCTAATAATTTAAATTAAGTTGTATTTTACCGCTCATTACGCAACATTTGAATTAAGATTTGTATTAATGATATTTTTATTTTTAATAAATAATATGATACCGAAATAATATAACCCAATATATAAAAAGAATGTTGAAAAAGAATGTTGGGTTTCGCTGTCGCTTCACCCAACCTACGTGATGTTTTTATTGTTTAAAAATTAATCTACTAAAGTTCCTTGTTCTTGAAGTATTAATTTACCGCTTTTGAAAACTTGTAGTTTATTGTCTGCTGTGACTCGGTAGAGAAATTTATTGTTGCGGAATTCGTAGCCAAGGAAACGACCTGGTGTGCGACCATCGGCGCCTCGTGTATGAATTGTTTTGCCAGTTAAACGAATTGATTTACCTGTCTTTAAATCTTTGCCTACATATGTTACGTTGTTACAAGTGACGTTTCCTTCTGCACAATTTCTGGTAATTTTGACGCTAAAGTTATTTGTTTTTATTGTTTCTGCGTTTGCTAGTCCGGCGAATAAAGTTGCGCTAATAACTGGTAGTAAAACGAAGTATTTGGCGGTATTTTTGAGGTTAAACATATTGTTTACTGTGTTTGTAAGATTATATTTATAGATACAAACCAGCTAATTCAATTCCGTAAAATTGCTTTTTTGAATTTTTGTAACTCGTTCTACTTGTTTCGGCGCCTGCATTTGTGTGAATATCTCTATAGCTAGGTCAAAAGTTTCTTTACTGGATAATGATTGCAGTTTTTGGTACGTTAGACCTAGTTGAAGGTAAGCAACCGCTAAGTCACACTTGGCGCCTATTTTTTCTAGTAGCTCTATTGCTTGTTCGTAGTATGTAAGCGCGCGTTCAAATTCTGACTGATGATGGTATATTTGTGCTAATCCAATTAGGGATTTTGCTTTGACTTGTGTGTAGTGGCTTTTTTCGGCAAAGTTTAATGCGGTGGTAAACATTTGGTTCGCTTGAATATAATCACCTAAGTTTAGATATGTTTGACCAAGCATTTGGATAAAGTATGCGTGTCTTCCTGTATTTTCGTTTAGTTCTTGGGTAATGATTTGAGATGCTGATATTGCTGCACGCGCTTTTTCGTAATCGCCTAAGTATGAATTTACTAATGCTAGACAAACTGATGCTTTTTCTGCCCAGCGATGATGGTCGGTGTTTTGCGCTTTGTCTATAACTTGCTGGAATAGTTGTGATGATACTTCGAGTTCCCATAAGTCGAGTTGATATAAGCCGATACTTAATAGTGAATCAACTTCTAGCATTCGTAGGTAGTATGCTTTGTGTTTGTTTTCTTGTTGGGGTATTAGCGTTTTGAGGTTTTGCGTTGCTAGTTGTATGGTTTTTTGTTGGCATGTAATTGCTAGGTTGATTTTTCCTGTTATCCAGTATAGGTCTCCTAGGATGTTGTAAAGTTCGCTGAGGTTGTGAGATTCTTCGCTACGCTCAGAATGACAGTTAGGGGTTTGGTTCAGTATATTATTAATTAGGGAAATTAGGGGTTGTATGTAGCCGATTCTATATAATGTGCTACCTAGTGGTAAATATTGGCGCCATTGGTTATTTCTGATGAAGAGAATGACTTTGCCTGCTAGCTCAAATTGGTTGATTTCAATGTAGTGATAATAAGCTTCTAGTGCTTGTATGGCATCTTTGAATGCTGTTATTTGCTGTATGCTGTCTGTCCAAAATTCTGCTGCTTTTTGGTTGGTTATTTGCCAGTCTGTACTTGCACGTAAGCGTGATATAGCTTCTGCACGAATTACTGGATGTAACCAATATTCTCCTTGATGACATTCTATTAATGAACGGTTTCTTAATGAGGTGATTATTTGACGGTGTTCTGTTGATGGTATATCCCAAAGTAAACTGTAAAGTCCAGAAGTAGGAATTTTGGCTACGTCTTGATAGCGGTAGCAGCCTAAACGACATAATAAACGATAAGCTGATAAATCAAGAGATTGTAAACGGTTGATTTGGCTGACTGTTAAATTCTTTAAATCTATGACAGCAAGGGGGTCTGCGCGGTTTTCTTGCCAATATGAAGCCATGTTACCTGCAAAGTCCTCTTGAATTGTACCGCAGAGTATACCCATTGCTTTGGCGTTTCCACCATACGCGCGCTGCATGTCTTCTAAGGTTGGTAAGTCTATTTCTACTCCTCGGTTGTTAAAAAATTGTAGCCATGCGGGTTTTTCTAAACCTGGAAGACGGTAATGTTCGACGTTTAAACTTGGTTCACATAACCTGTCGCGACTCGTTACTAAAGTAATAGATTCTACGCGCGTATCACTCAATACTCTTAATAGCTCAACATAATTCCTGTGTGCCTCTATAAATCTACCTTGTCCATCAAGTGCTGATTCTATATTGTCTATTAATACACCAATTTTACGTCCGTGTAATTGACGCTTTAACCTTAAAAGTGATACGCCAAATTCTACACCTGGTTCTTCATTAAAGTCTTGTTTGAGCCATTCTTCAACTACATGTTCTGCTGCTGTAATATTTTGCGGTTCCTTTGCCATCAAAAGTTCTAGCACCAAATCAAACTCACCATGCAGGTACTCAGTAGCGAGAGTTGTTTTACCTAAACCACCTTCTCCTTGAATAACTATGACTTTTGCACCCTGATTTTTAAGCGTGTGCAGGTGCGTTATTGCTTCTCCCCTTCCTAGAAAGTTAATATTTCCAATATCTATATTATTTTCTACAGGCGCCACAGCGACACAAACAGGTCGGAAACCAGATATAGTCGCAGCTTTACGACAACACCGTTCTAAAATTGAACGACAGTTACCCTTAGTAATTTTCTGTTTGAGTGCTTTTGATAGCAACTTCCACAACTGCGAACCAACATCTTTAGCATGTCCTTCCGTACATCCGTATTGATTAGCTATCTCTAAATATTTTCTACCTAACCAAACTTGCTGAAGAATAATTTTTTCCAGTTCGCTTAAAGTTTCTCCGGTATGCGCTGGAACAAAAGTATCTAACCATGCCAAAACTGCTTCAGCGTTCATGGTCTCACAATGCTGACTATAAAGATATGCTCATTAGTCCCAGTTTAAGCTGTAAATTCAGGAATTTTTAACAAGATTCTGTAAATCCTACTTTTTCTCCGACTTTACTCCCGACTTTGCCCGACAGACAAAAATATGGGGCGCCAATTAAGCTGTGGAAACAGTTGCACTCTTTCTCTGTGAACTCTAGTGTGTCTCTGTGGTAAAAAATTACATTACTGCACAGGCGAGACGCCTATGCTACAGCTATGCTTAATTTCTGGCAAACCCAACACCGAATTCGCGCGTTACTCAATAACTATCTAACACTCGACCAATTACACGAACGCTTACAAGACTTACCAGTACAATTTGCCAATCCTCAACCACGTCCTTGGAAACAAATTGACTGGCAAGCAATAAACCGTGACCAAATAATTGGCATTAATATTGACGTGTTCTTAGCCATCCTCAAAGGTAGTCTAGACACCGAGGCGCCTATTCGAGGATACACACAAACAAGCCGTCAATACCTACAAACTCTACACCCACCCCTAGCAAAATTTGTTGGAGGTGCAGTTAATGAACACAACGAATTAATAGAACTTGGTTTGTGGGAAAAAGAAGAACGTCAACACACCCCAGCACTACAAAAAATTTATCACCAACTTACAGGCGAAAAAATAACACCAACTTTACGAACGGTTCGAGGTTATCTACCAACCAATAACCCACACGAAGATTTATATCGTCATGGGTTACACCGAGTTGCAACAGAATACGGCGCCACCTGTTTATATATATGGATGATGGCACATACAACAGGCGCCTTATATTCTGTACTTGAACAGCTTGCCATAGATGAAATCAACCATATGACGAAGTTTTGGGGTTTTGGAGTTTGGGTATATCCCAATACATCTTTACAGAGAGTTATCAGTATCTTCATCAAAACTCGTCGTCAAAGTGAAGTGCGTAACAATTTATTCCGCACCCTCAGCCGTATGATGAAAGCGCTCAAATGGGAAGCTTGGACGCTAGATAATAAGATTACTTTGATTTTAGTGTTTATTTATACAATTTTGCGGCTAATGAAATGGAATAACACCCTGACACCGCAGTATTTAAATGAATTATTTGAAATAAATGCTTATTAACTTGATAAAAACCCTATGAATAACACCACTACTCAATTACCTATAGACTTAGACTCGCAGCGTTTACCGCAACATGTTGCATTAATTATGGATGGAAACGGTCGCTGGGCAAAAAAGCGTGGACTACCGCGTATTGCAGGACATCGCCAAGGTGTAAGAACATTAAAAGATATACTGCGCTGCTGTAAAGATTGGGGAATTAAAGCGCTAACTGTATATGCTTTCTCTACAGAAAATTGGGGTAGACCGTTTGAAGAAGTAGAATTTTTGATGCGGTTGTTTGAGCGTGCGTTGAAAAAAGAGTTAGACGCAATGCACTCAGAAGGTGTGCAAATGAAATTTATCGGTGATTTATCAGCTTTACCTCAGTCACTTGTTCAACTTATTGACCTTGCCGTAGAAAAAACACAGCACAATCAAACGGTTCAATTTAATATCGCCGTTAACTACGGTGGGCGCCATGAAATAATTAACGCATGTCGTCAAATAGGAGAGCTTGTACAAACAGGTAAACTTGACGCATCAGGTATAAACGAACAGTTATTTTCGCAACAGCTATACACAACAAATTCACTAGAACCCGATTTACTCATTCGTACTAGCGGTGAAATGCGGTTGAGTAACTTCTTACTCTGGCAAATGGCTTATACAGAAATGTACTTTACAGATATTCTATTCCCTGACTTTGATAGAACAGCTTTTCATCAAGCTTTACTAAATTACCAAAAACGTGACCGTAGATTTGGCACAATTAAAACATCTTTGTCCGCATGAGGATAAAATGCACTATGTAGAGTTCAGGACAAATAACACTTATGCGAGTACTAGTTAGTGGAATGATAATCACTCTTGGATTATCTTCGCTTCCAGCATTAGCACAACAGCCAAAAGTCTCAGAATCTCAAGTAGCTGCAATGGTTGAAGCACTCCGACAATCGGCGCCTAAAAATACCCCAAATGACGGATTATACAGCGATTGGCAAGTCAAACCAGAAACCATTAAATTATGGACAAAAAATTGTTTGAAAAAAGAATTAACACCAGCACAATTTCAAAATGACCCAGCAACCGCGCGTCAAGTAGTATCGTGCATAATTAACCGGGAATTAACCAAACAGTTTCGCGCTATTCCCAACAACGAAACCGCCGCAGTAAGCAGTGTAGCCTGCTGGTGGATGACAGGCAACTACACAGGCTGCAACAGTGGATTCACTAGTGACTTTGTTAAAAACGTAACAAAAATCTATCAGCAACAGCGCTCAAAACCAAAACCCCAGCCCTAATAATTCCTTGTAATTCCTTGTATTTTCTTGTAATTCCTTGTATTCTCTTGTGGAACGGGCATCCCTGCCCGTCTACCCATTATCATAATCAACCAGTAGGCGTATAAAAAGAAACCGGGTTTCTCACGAGAAGCCCGGTTTTTATCTATCTTGCGGTTGAATTGACATTAATCCCTTGGCTAGTAGACAAAATAATTATTCCGATGGCATGATGAAAATTAATTATATTTAATTAGCTTTATTATTTAATTGGCAAATATATTAATTTTTAACGATGTTTAGAAAAATTAAAATTGGTACAAAAATCGGCGCCGGATTCGGAGCAATATTAGCTGTTGTAAGTGGCATTGGCTTTATTACATATCAAACTACGAATAATTTAGTTTTAAATGCTCGGTGGCAAGCTCATAGCTATGAGGTGCTAGGTGAGTTGAAAAATTTAAACTTACATTTACAATCAGCAGAAGCATCGCAGCGTGCTTTTATTGTTACAGGTGAACAGCGTTTTTTAGAACCTTTTGATGGCGCCATAAGTAATTTAAACAAAAGTTTAATAATAATACGTAAATTAACATCCGATAATCCTCAGCAGCAAAGCCTTATTAGTAAGCTCGAAGTATTAATTCCTCAAAGAGTAGATATAGTTAGAAATCGAATTTCATTACGTCAAAATCAAGGATTTGAAATTGCAAGGCAGGAAGTTGCCTCAGATAGAGGTCGAGAGCTTACAAACCAAATTAGAGGCGCAATATCTGAAATTGAAAAAGATGAAAGAGCTTTGTTAGACAAGCGCTCTCAAAATACTAAAAAATTTACCGAACAAGCATTCAATGCTATTTCAATTGGTGTACCTTTTATCATTTTACTACTAATTTTAATTGTTATTTATCTAAATCGAGAAATTTCTCATCCTTTACGCGAACTTTCTAATAAAACAGTTGCACTTGCCGATGGAGATTTATCGGTAAGTATTCACGATAAAAAACGTGAAGATGAAGTAGGTATTCTGGTAAAAGCATTCAACCGCATGGTTGATAATTTGCGCGATAAATCAAAATATAGTCAGCAGCAAACTTGGTTAAAGTCTAATTTAGCTAAGTTTTCTCAAATGCTGCAAGGACAGCGTAATTTAGCAACTGTTGCCAAAATTATCCTCAGCGAACTGGCGCCGCTTGTAAATGCCCAGCAAGGTGTATTATATCTTAAAGATGCTGATAGTGAACCTACTGTAATGGTTTTACTTGGTAGCTATGCATACCAACAACGTAAAAATCTGTCGAATAGATACCAGTTAGGGGAAGGGTTAGTAGGACAATGCGCTTTAGAAAAGCAAAAAATAGTACTAACAAATGTTCCTGATGATTATATTCAAATTAGTTCGGGGTTAGGAGAAGCAAAACCAAAAAATATTATAGTATTACCTGTATTATTTGAGTCAGAAATTACGGCAGTAATCGAATTAGCATCGTTTCAGGAATTTGAAACAGTACACATAACACTATTAGATGAATTGTGCGAGACTTTAGGTGCAGTGCTAAATGCTATAGCATCCGACATTCGTACAGTCGAGTTGCTCAAACAGTCGCAAGCATTAGCAGAATTACTGCAAAACCAACAAGAAGAACTTCAAGAAAGTAATGAAAGATTAGCAGAACAAGCAGAAACACTACAAGCATCTGAAGAACTTTTACAGCAACAACAGCAAGAGTTACAGCAGTCAAATGAAGAATTACAGGAGCTTAATCAAGAGCTAGAGAAAAAAGCCGAACTCCTGGAATTACAAAAGCAAGAAGTTGAAACAAAAAATAACCAACTTGAAGAAGCACGACAATCATTAGAAACACAAGCTAGTGAGTTAGAACTTTCTTCAAAATATAAATCTCAATTTCTTGCTAATATGTCGCATGAATTGCGAACCCCTCTTAATAGCTTACTAATTCTAGCTAAACTTTTATCTGAAAATAGCGAAGGTAATCTCACATCGAGACAAATAGAGTATTCTAGTACTATTTACGGTGCCGGAAACGATTTGTTAGGGTTAATCAATGATATATTAGACTTAGCAAAAATCGAATCTGGTACAATGTCGTTCGATTATTACTCGTTACCATTGGTCGAACTCAAGCATTACTTAGAACGTACCTTTAAACAGCTTGCCCACAGTAAAGGTTTAAACTTTACCCTTGATTTTGCTGCAAATCTCCCATCAAGTATTGATACCGACGCAAAGCGTTTACAACAAGTTCTCAAGAACTTACTCGCAAATGCCTTTAAATTTACAGAACAAGGAGAAGTGCGGCTCACGGTAAACTTTGCTTCACATGGTTGGAGTCCTAACAATCAAACCTTAAATCAATCTAGTTCAGTTATCGCTTTCTGTGTCAGTGATACAGGTATTGGAATAGCACCCGAAAAGCAAAAGATAATTTTTGAAGCATTTCAACAAGCTGATGGTAGCACTAACCGTAAACACGGAGGTACAGGTTTAGGTTTATCAATCAGTCGCGAAATTGCGCGTTTATTTGGTGGTGAAATTACTTTATCCAGCCATCCTGGTGAAGGAAGTACATTTACACTATATCTTCCAATTAATAGTGCTGAAAGAAATAGTGCTGAGTTGAAAGTGCTGAGTGCTGAGTCATCAAATAGTGCTGAGTTGAAAGTGCTGAGTGCTGAGTTAAATAATAGTACCAAATCAAACTCCTCACTCAGCACTCAGCACTCTTCACTCAATACTCCTTACTCAGCACTCAGCACTCAGCACTCTTCACTCAATACTCAGCACTCAGCACTTTTTGATGACCGAAAAAATATTCAACCTGACGAACATGTATTATTAATAATTGAAGATGATATAACTTTTGCGCGTATTTTATACGACATGGCGCAACAGCAAGGTTTTAAATGTGTTATTGCTCAAAATGGTAATAGTGGAGTAACACAGGCGCGCCAAATTAAACCTTCAGCAATTTTATTAGATATTGATTTACCAGGAATCGATGGTTGGATGGTATTGGATAGATTGAAGCACGATGTAAACACACGTCACATTCCTGTGCATGTAATGACGGTGGAAGACGGGAAACAGCGGAGTTTACAGCAAGGTGCAATGGCATATTTACAAAAACCTGTTACCAGAGAAGAAATTAGCGATGCTTTAAATAGAATAAAAGTATTTATAGAGCGACCACTGAAATATTTACTTGTTGCCGAAGACGACGAAACACAGCGCCAAAGTATTATCGAACTTATTGGTGGTGATGATGGTGATGTTAATATTACTGGTGTAGGAACAGCCGAAGAAGCTTTAATCTCAATTCGTTCGCGACGCTTTGATTGTATGGTTCTCGATTTGGGACTGCCAGATATGGATGGCTTTGAGCTAATTGAGCTAATTAAGAAGGAAAAAAATGGTCAATCTTTACCTATTATTATTTATACAGGTAAGGAAATTACCAAAGCCCAAGAATTTGAATTATGGCGAATCGCAGAAACAATTATTATTAAAGATGTAAACTCTCCAGAACGACTGCTCGCCGAAACGTCATTATTCTTACATAGAGTTCAAGCCGAACTACCTGCTACTCAACAAAAAATACTTGAAAAATTACAATCAAGCGACAGTATTCTTACAAACAAAAAAGTTTTGATTGTCGATGACGATGTTCGTAATATTTTTGCGTTGACTGGTTTACTCGAAAAATACAGTATGCAAGTAATATACGCTGAAAATGGTAAAGAAGGTATCGAGGTTTTACAACAAAATCCCGATATCAATGTCATACTTATGGATATAATGATGCCTGAAATGGATGGTTACGAAACTACCCGTCAAATTCGTCAAAATCATCAATTTAAATCTTTACCTATTATTGCCCTTACTGCTAAAGCTATGCAAGGCGACCGTGAAAAATGTATCGAAGCAGGCGCCTCAGATTACATTACTAAGCCCGTTGACACTGAACAGCTACTTTCGCTACTAAGAGTATGGTTGTACGATTAACTGTAGATTAACTGTAGGGTGGGCAGTGCCCACCTTACTGGCTGTAAACTAAAATGTTAGAGTTTTGCTTTGATGTGGCGAAGTTGGTTTTTGAGATTATCTACTGTTTTTTGCCACTGACTTTTTTGAATAGGCGCCGGGAAATAAGCGGGTGGTAATTCTGGGTTAAGATTACGGTAGTATTCCCAAGTTTCCCAGTAAGGACAACCGGGTTGAATACGAATACCTGCCCAGTGTAAATATTGGAGTTGTTGATTTACGGTTGGGTCGATTAGTACACTAGCTTGCCCCTGTTTTGATTGAAAGTGCGGTGTACCTGCCCAGTTACCAGGCGCCTGACCTTCCCGACGTACAATGTTAAAGCGGTTTTTAATACGCTTTAATAACATATAGTTAATTATTGGTTGGTCAGAAGTTTTTTCACTAAAATCAAAGTATCCGGGATGTTGTGTACACTCGGTAAAAACTTCATACAAATCTTGCTCAGATACAAGATTTTTCTTGGAACCCCAAAATCCACCGTTGAATATATCTTTGACTTCTTCTTGTGTAAATACTCCGTCGTCAAAGACTTTGGCAGAAAATACGTTTTTTATACCACCCAAATGCTGGTAATCACAGTTAATAAAATCTGTGTTTGCTAGGTAATCAAGGTTATCGGCAATTTTTTCAAAGACAACTATATCTGTGTCAATGTATAAAAACTCATCAAATGGGCCAAACCAACAAGCTTGTTTACGAAACTGGTTGGGACGGGCAAAAAACTTACCACCAAATGTTTCGTGCAATTTCTTAGATAAACGGTCGATAAACTCTAAATCTTCATAAACCTTTACACCATAATAGCGATTGAGTGTATCGGCTATATTGTGATAATTATCATCATAGGGAATCATCACAATAGGTGTTTCTTTATCATACAATCTAATGCTGTTGAGCAAAGCTATTGCATGGTCTGTAACTTTATCGTTAGCTATAATATATATTCCGCGCGTCATTACATTAAATCTCCTGTCGAATTCCTAATTTTCGTAACACTCTTGTAGCAAAGCTCGGTGGCGCATCGTAAGCTTTAGGCTTAGTTTTAAACTGTGGGCGTCTTTGCGGTTGATTTAAGTAACGGTAGTGCAAAAAAATATTTCTATAAGGAAATTCTATATTTTCTCCTGCACATACACGAGTAAATAACTTTGGTGACAACCCGATGTAGTGCAGGTAAGTCAGACGATTTTGTTTGTCGTAAAGAACGTTATCTTTCTCTTCAAAATGTGGAGAAGTTACGCAACAACCTGTTATTTCATCCTCGCTTAAGTGCAGTGCAAAGTTCCAGATAGAAACACAAGAACGCATCACCATATAATTGAGAATAGTTTGATCTGGTGCATTCCTATATAGTACCTCTGCATCACCTTGAGTTAGCTTTGATAGCAAGTAATTTTGCTTTTCTTGATTGAATAAGCCTTTTTTGGTTGCGTACATACCCGAACAAAAGATTTCGTTATCAATGCGGGCTTGTGAAAAAACATTGAATAGCTGTTTGGACTTTACATCGTAAACGTGCGTCGGGTCTTTGTGCTGAAAGTCGTAAACAACAAAATCATTATGATCTAACTGCCGGAAAATATACTCCAACGAGTTCAGCACTAAAGTGTCCGCATCAAGATAAATAAATCGATCAAACTGACCATCAAAAGCGCAAAACCTTCGATGCGTCCCCATACGGTATATACCTGATATACCTTGTTCTGACCAAGCTTTGAAGGCGTTTGGATGTGTCCGCCATACATCGTAAACAAAATTGTCCCAAAGTTCAATAACAGAAGTGTCGGCAAATATTTCTACATTGCTACGCCGCTTCACTTCTTCTTTGACTCGCTCTAATCTATTGTCGTATGGAAGAATGCAAATTAGGTAATTTTTTCCAGCATGAACTTCGATACTGTTTAAAAGCGCGATCAATTGGTCGTAAACCACGTCGTTTGCAAGAATATAAATACCATCGGTCATATATGACTCCGAACGCTGGGATAAAAAGATACACTAAGTAGGGTGTAGGTATTTCATGGATAATACTTATTAAAGCTTACTAATTTACAAGCTGAAATTGTTGACCAAAATTTTGAAGATGGGCAATTCAGAAACCGAGTTTCTCTGAGCTAAGTGTTGGTGTTTTTGATACTTAGTCACAAATAAACACCGTTTCTACGATATATTCTTCACATAATTAGAAGTCCATTCGAGCAAGTTGAGTTTGTGGAGGACGATTTGTCGTGCTTCTGCTATCGCGTCAAAAGCTTCATACCATGCATCTGGTGTTGCGATAACTTCCTGAATGTATTTCAACCCTTTTTCATCCAAGCTTGGCAACCGTAGGTAACTACCTGGTGGCAGTATTTTATCTGCTGCGCCACCACCATAATATATTGGTAGACACCATGCTAATAGAGCATCCCACATTTTTTCAGTAATGTACCAATCGTTATCAGCATAGTTTTCAATCGTTAGGTTATAACGGTAATTTGCCATTCCATACCATTTGTTTGCTAGTTGCCCGCCAGATGTTACCCAGGTTGGTAAATTGCGACCATAAAAATCACACTCGACTTGATTGTCTTGTAATAGACGTAAGAATTCTAATCTTTTACGATGGTTAGCGGTGCGGTGTACTCCTGATGTTATCCAACTGCATGTGCGAGTTTTTTCTGGCGGTGGCATTTCATTTAATTCGCGGAAAGAGTTGCCGTGATACCATATTGCAGGCATGTATTCGGGTATTGGTGCCGCGTCATCGGGTGAGGATACGTAAGAGCAGTATTTAGTTGCCCATTCATAAGACGCTAAATTGGTTTTGACGACTTCTTCAAGGGGTGGTTCGCGCCAAAGGAAGATAATTCGTTCTTTGGGTATTCCGCGCAATAAAGGTTGAATTTCTTCTTCGCTATAGTGGGCGTAGTGAAGTTCTGGTCTAAAGAATATATACTTGTTTTTAAATACTTTGCGAACACCTGCGAAATTATACAAAAGTAAGAAGTCAGGTTTTTCAGCTTTGGCTAGCATTTGAATATTGCCCCATACGCCAAATGGGTAGGGGGTTTGTTGCCATAACCAATCGCTTTGATTGACTCCTGGATATTCAGTTAGCATTCCAATAATTTTTTTAGCCATATTGTTAGTTTTTGAGACGAAATACAAAAGAAAAGAAAACGCTTGTACACAATAAATAAATTCAGGCGGACTTCATCCGTATAGTCTCAACTTTCAACGTAAAAGACTATTAATTTATTATACTAGGGCGCATTGATTCATCAACATAGTTTAAGATGTTGAGAATTCGACTTTCCCACGAAAATTGATGCGCGTAGTCGATGCTGTTAGTGTATCCTTGAATTTGGCGTGGGTATTTTGATAATGCATTTTGTATTGCCGCTGCGAATTTTTGAGGGTTATCTGGTTCACACCAAGATGCTATTAAAGGGGAGTCTTTAAATGGCATTAGTGGAGGAATTTCTGTGGCTACAATCGGGGTACCCGATGCCATATATTGGAAGAATTTGACGGGGTTGGTAAAGTTTGCTTCTTTTCCAGATAGATGTGGATGTGCTAGTAAGTCGGCGCCTTGAAATAAGCTAACTAACCGTTCGCGTGGCATTACCCAACCTAAGAAACTGATGTTTGAGATATTTTTCTCTTTGGCTATTTGTTTATATATTTCTACTTGGGCATCTTTTCCTCCGGTAACGACAAATTGGATATGAGGCATTTGTTCTGCTACTTCGATAAGTAAGTCGATACCTTTAAATTTATATAAAGCACCAGAGTAAACAACTAATATTTCTCTGCCGTCTTTAAGTAGCTCTTGGCGCCAGTTTTGTGCAAGTTCTGGTTGACGTTCTAAAAATGATTGTTCAAAACCGTTATACACCCATGCTACTTTTTCTGGTGGCATTCCTTGCTCAATTAAGCTTTGACGTACTGGTTCAGATTGAGTAATGGCAATTTGAAAGTAAGGACTATTTACGATTTCGGGTTCAAATGGGATTGTTTGAAAGTGGTGTTTTTCAAATATAACGGGAATTTGATTTTTGACTGATGCCTTGACAAAATTCCAATCGCGTGTGTGAACTAACTTAGTGTGGCGCCGTAAATGAAATGGAAAGTAGTATTTTGTAGCAATTGTGCTAGAGTTTGTTAATTTGCCCAATACTCTGCCTGGTACTCTATCTATAGGATATGGCATTGGTAACGGCGCCACTCTTAGATGTTCTTGGGTGTTATAAAAATCTACAAATTTCGCGTTTGGTTTTTGCAGTTTAAAAGGATTAAATAACCAAGATAGATTTAATAAGCTCGCGTTTTTATCGTGGTAAGCTAACACCGAAGAGTAACCCAAGTTTGCAGCAGCATTCGCACAAAGTACATCGTGTATTTCATGTGCTGTATCAGGTTTGAGCGAAAGTTGTCCTGTATAAAACAGGTATTTTTTTTGATTGTTAGAAAACATGTTGCTATTACAACCCTATTTTTATTTTAGAATTTCCATTTTGTTGATATTCGAGCTTATTACTAGAACCAACAGAATTCAAAGATTTTGATTTTAAAAAATCTTCTAATTCTTGAATTGTATCCAGTAAATGAATTGCCGCATAATAAATATTTTTAATAATTTCATTTTGCTCAGATGTTTGAACCTGACCATCTGCAATTAGCGGCAACGAATGTAACATAAAATTTAAATGAGTACGTAACTTCTTAACAAGACGGTCAAGGTCATCTCGATATACTTTATACGTATCATTTACTGATGTAATAAAGGTGGTTTGCAGTTTGACAATATCCTCAAATACTTCAATAATATTCTCGACGCGCGCTGTTGATTTACGTATTTCTTCAATAAGTTCTTCCCGCTCCTGCGAGTTTTCTGCTTCGTCGAGTAATAATTGCAAAAAGCCAATCGTTGGATTTAGTCGTGTCCGTAATTCGTGGGGTATACGAACTAAATTTTGATTGTGAGTTAGTACTTCTGTATTTTGCCCATTTGTTAATTTGGCTTCTGATTTAACATCTGATTTAATATCTATAAATTGCTTTTCAGAATCTTCGGTGCCAAATTGCATCGTGTAAAGTCGTGTATAATAGCCACCTTTCTGTAGCAGTGAGTTGTGAGTTCCGACTTCTACAACTTTTCCTTGGTCTAAAACCGCTATTTGGTCAGCAGCTTGAACTGTAGATAAACGGTGAGCAATAACTAAAGTTGTTCTGTCTTTACTCAAGTCATCGATAGCTGCTTGCACAACTCGTTCAGATACAGTATCAAGCGCACTAGTTGCTTCATCGAGAATTAAAATCTCTGGGTTTTGTAATAATGCACGTGCTATAGCTAATCTTTGTCGTTGTCCCCCCGACAGCATTACACCTCTATCACCTATTAGCGTATCAAAACCTTGTGATAGCTTCGTGACAAACTCATAAGCATTTGCGCGTTGGGTAGCTGCTATTATTTCTTCTTCGGTTGCGTCGGGTTTTCCGTATGCAATGTTATATCGTACTGTATCGTTAAACAAAAATGTATCTTGACTAACAATACCCATTGCACGACGTAATGACTGAATATCAAATTCTTTCAAATTTACGCCATCTAGTAAAATACTACCAGAAATTACATCATAAAAACGCGGTAACAAGTCCGCCATTGTTGATTTTCCGGCGCCTGAACTACCAACTAAAGCTAAAGTAGTACCCTTCGGCAAAAATAAATCGACTTCTTTTAATACTAATTTTTCGCTACCTGGGTAAGCAAAAGAAATATTATTGAAATGAATTCCTTTTTCAAGCGCTTTATAAATTTTTGCTCCCCGACTCATAAATGGCTTATTGTCACGTCTCAGAAAATCGTTAGCAATAGATACACTTGTTGAAGCGTTCGCGAAGCTACTACGAATTGCGTTTAGCTGAGATATAAAAGGCAGTACACGCAGAAGTACTAATAAATATGTAAAGATTACAGTCGAAAGTGAGGAAATTTGAGATGCAAATAAATACTTACTAAGCAGTATAATCATTACCAAGGCTGTAATTCCCATTACCTCACTAACGGGTGTAATTGCCTCAGAATTTGCTTGCGATTTAAAATCAGCTTGTTCCCGGTTGCGAATTAATTTGACAATTTTTGTATATTCGCGGTCTTCATTAGCTGTTGCCCTGACTAAGCGCATTCCGTTCATGACTTCCAAAACGGTTATCGAATATGCTCTCGACATATCCGAAAGCAATTTACCATAATCTTTCGACCGAGCAATTGCATATTGGTTGACTAATGTTAAAAGTGATAGTAAAAATGTTGCTGCTATTGTTAACTGCCACGAAATAGAAAGCAATACACCAATGAATACAAAAATTGTAATAACTAAAATTAAAACCCGAATGACAGTATTAACAGAACTCGCTGCTTTTCCTAACTCTGCACTCAAGCTATTAATTGCATCACCAACTTTGGTTTTGACGAAGTAATCTAAATCGACTTCTAACAAGTTTTTTAAACCTGCTTCCCGCATGTCAGTAGTCAATGTGCGTGCGAGGGAACTTGATGTTAAAGTGCTTGCATAACTGGCAAGATTTTTTAATATAATAGTTAATATAATTGCTATTGCCATGACCAAAGTACGATAATCTTCTGGTACTCGGTCGAAAGGTCGCATTACAATTTTTAAAATATCTGGTGCGTTATCTAGTTCAATATCTAGCCCAATAATTTTTAAAACAACTGGTACAATTAGCGTAGTACCAACTCCATTAAATAAGGCGCCAGAAAATCCTAGTAAGAATGTCAGAAGCATCCAACCAGGATAAGGTTTAGCAAATCTAATTAAAAGTTTAAAAGTGGACATTGTAAATGTATTATTTTTATAACTTATTGATAACACTTGCGAGCGTTGTAGCCATAGTGAAAGTACTATATTTTTCAATACAGCGGGTTCTGGCTTTACGTCCTTTAACGGTTGCAGTTTCAAAATCATTGAATATGACTTCGATTTGTGCAGCTATTTGTTCGGGTGCTGATGGTTCAACTAAATAACCTGTGTCAGATAATATCTCAGGTATATCACCTACACAGGTAGAAATCACAGGTTTACCCATTGCCATTCCGTCTGTTAACTTTAGAGGAAACTGTGCGCGTGCGACTACGGTATCGCGCTGTGGTACAACAACAACATGCGCTGCTGCCACAATTTCTGGCATCGCTTCTACTGGCGCCTTTGGTAACTTAATAATCCAACGTCCCCATTTACTCACCAGTTGGTCATCGTAATTATCATATGGACTGCCACCGACAATTACTAACCGCAAATCATCACGATTAAGTTTATCGAGTGCTATCAATACGTCTTCAACACCTTTATGTGGACGCGGGGCGCCGGGAAACATCAGAATGCGATAATTAGAAAGTCCATACTTAGAGCGGCTTGCTTCAGGGTCGTATTTATCTGGGTTAAACATCTCGGTATCTTTACCATTTGGTACATAAACACCCCCAAATCTATCCTGAAGAAACTCCGTATCAATAGTTATGCCATCTGCCCACTTAACCAAACTTTCCATCCAATTAATATAAACTGGATGGTCAGGAAATCTAAGGGCGCCGTTCGATTTAAGAATATCACGGGCAAATTGTTTGATTCCTGGTTGGTACTTCCAATCAAAACCACCATGCCAACTTAGTTCCCAGTCGTCCATATCAACCAAAACCGGACGATGACGACTCAATTTATCAAGCAATGCCACACCAAAGCTAGTTGGTTTTGGCTTGACTGCGTAAATTACATCACCCGATAACTTTTGCCGTAATTGTTGCGCTGACCCAAAAAACTGAGGATAATTACTACCAGCTACAGAAATGACTGGAATTCCATCAGGGGGTATGGCATATAAATCTTTGCCGAAATTAAAACCGACAACTTCGACATCATAATTAAGTTGCTTAAGGACTTGAGCTAGTAAATAAGCTCTAACCGTCCCTCCTCCAGAGAGGTCGCTAACAACTAATGAAAATTTTAATTGATTATTTGCCATTGCTCCCAACGCGCCTGACTGCGATTTATCTGGACACTCATTTACTCGCATCGCCAAATTTTAGTAGAAATAAAGTTAATTATTTTTTGGCTCCGTGACCCACGTAAATTTTCATATAATAAAGACTGCGGTAAAAACATCCGTAGCAAGTAAGCTATAAACAAACTAAACCCACTATTTACTTTAAACTTTCCATTAAACAGTCGAACCGGAAAATTTACAATTTTTCCTAATTTAAAGAAGTTATTTGTATCTTTCTCAATTAATGTTTGTTCCAGAAAATATTTTATTCCTGGCTGGGAATAATTTCTTAACTCATCACTTTTGCTAGCTTCAATTTCGTATAGCAAAACATAGTAGTTTTTCATATATTCCCAATTATTGGTTCTATTTGTTTCGTGTTTAGTGTAAAAAGTACCAACAATGGGTGTATATATATAATCTATACCTAATGCTAATAAACTGAGTGCAAAATCTCTATCTTGTAAAGCCTTAAGACGACTATCAAAAGATGCAGATTGCAAAACTTCTTTTTTAATCAACATGCACTGCTGCAACACAGGGAACGGTGACTTAGCAAGAAAATCAGGTAAAAGTAAACGCTGTTTTAATTCTTCACTACCCAACGAACCGATAATATTTTGTTCACGACGGATAATATTTTGGTTGCTATCAAGGAATACGCGCTCATAGTCACAGTAAAGTACAACGTTTTGGTTTTCTAACTCTTCTAAACAACTCAACTGAAACCGCGTTTTATCTTCGTGAATCCAATCATCTGGGTCTAAACACTGAATCCATTCACCCTTTGCTTTTTCAATACCTAAATTACGTGCAGTAGATACACCGCCATTTTCTTTATAAAAATATTGCACCCGCTCATCAGTAGCCATTAACCGTTCTGCTACTTCGCGAGTATTATCTGTTGACCCATCATCAACTAAAATACATTCTAAATTAGTGTAAGTTTGCGCTAAAACACTTTTAACACATTTTTCTAGATAGCTAGCTCGGTTGTAGCATGGTAAAATAACTGAAACTAAAGGAGTCATAGCTAAACCAATCCTAAATCATTAATATTACAGTGGGACTCAGAATTAAATTCATACAAACACATAAAAAATGTAACCTATTTTACCCTGAACCCCTACCGAGAATGTACCGATAAATTCATCAATATCAGTACTACTAGCTCCTGTAACAAGTAATATCACAGATTGTAACCAGTATATTTGATTTATTTTTTGCTATCTACTGGCTCACCATCCAGTTCTTCCCTGCCGCGTATACGACAGGGCACCGAACCGTCACGCACTAGCTTATGATTGTGATTACCAGCCAATAAGTCTTAATTGACCTGTTTGAATATAGTCAAATATACGATAGATTTGGCGACGTTCTCCGTCACTAACATCGCTATTATTTAAAATAATTTCTGTGAGTAAGCTGTGGTCATTACGGCTATATACTCTAGAAAAAATAATTTTATCTACAATTTTTTTTACAGCTACTTCTGATTGATAATCATTTGATTTCATCATTGAAAGTTTGTGTAGCATAGCTCTCCTGATTATTAATTATTAAAAAAATAGCAAAATTTGCCCCGCTTATAGTTAAACAGCGTGCGTATAAAAATTTATTAAATTTAAGTTAAGGCGGTAAACAAATTTTATCGTTTATAAAGTTTATGCTTAGGAATGCCTTTGTGGTATCTTTACAACATAAACCAATAAATCAATCTTGCTTTATATTTACATGAACACCCAGAGAATTTTTACTGATATCTAGATTTAAAGAACAAACCATATAGTCAAAAATACGTGTAAATACTATTGCTTTTACCAAAAGCTTGTAAATTATAGGTGTTCCCGGTGAAGTCAAGTAAGACTCACGACTCACGCGCATATTTATAACACACAGGAGTAAACAAGATGCAGATAATTCGTATACCAGTACTTTCTGACAATTATATTTTCTTGCTTTGGGATAGCGTGCGTAAAATAGCCGCAGTAGTTGACCCTGCTTCTTCAAAACCAGTTTTAACAAAACTTCATGAATTAGAAGGCGCCGAGTTGGTAGCTATTTTCAACACACACCACCATAGCGACCATGTAGGAGGAAACCGTGAATTAATGACCCACTACCCCAACCTAACAGTCTACGGTGGAGAGTCAGACTCAGGACGTATTCCGGGACAAAAAGTTTTTCTTCGTGAAGGAGACTCTGTAGAATTTGGCGACCGAACTGGCGCCGTGTTTTTTGTTCCTGGACATACACGCGCTCACATTGCTTATTATTTCCCCCCTGTCACCCCAGAAGAAACAGGCGAACTATTCTGTGGTGACACACTATTCGCAGGTGGATGCGGGCGCCTATTTGAGGGAACACCAGCGCAAATGGTAGATTCTCTCAGCAAAATACGCACACTACCCGATAATACTCGTGTCTGGTGTGCCCATGAATACACTCTTAAAAATCTTCAGTTTGCCCTTAGTGTCGATAGTAACAACCAAGATTTACAACAGAGGTATATAAAAGTACAAGCTTCTCGCAATCAAGGAGAAGCCACAGTACCTTCACTATTAGGGATAGAAAAACTTACTAACCCATTTTTAAGATGGGATATACCAGCATTACAAACAGCCGTAAAAACTAGCGAGCCAGTACAAGCATTCGCACGCCTACGCGGAATGAAAGACACATGGTAATAAGCACTTTAGTGCTTTCTTGATAAGCAATAAGAAAGCACTAAAGTGCTTAATACGACGAAACCTTAATCAAAGACTTAACTTGCTTCTTAAACGAGCCATAAATATTTTGAAACACAGCCATTTGTTTCTGCTGGCGCCTTTTAGCAGCTTGTTCTATACACCAGTTAGACCATATAGAGTTGTCAAGATATTCGTAAAATAATTCCTTCTGCGGGTGGTTACAGTTATCGTTCCAAGGTTTTTCGCGCGTTGAGTAATGAATAATATATGGATGGTTGAGCAGGTTATTATATTCTTCTTCACTAAATGGGCTTTCTTGCCATGAACCAAAACGGAACAAATAAGGCATTTGGTTCCAGCGCGCGTCAAGTTCTCCCCATTTTCCAGCTAAAATTGCGTTTAACCCGTCTTGGTCAAACCAGCGCACGTACTGTTTATAATCGTTGAGATATTTAATAACTTCCAAACTTGTATTATCTTGGCGCCATTTTTTCAAATTCAATACCAGTACACCCGAATTGAGATATTTACAATCAGCAGGTATACCGAGTTCTTGATAGTTTACTAAACCGCGTGGAGACGAAACTAATGGGGCGCCCATGTCTTGCACTGCTAGTAAATAATTGTCTTTTATATCCTGCTGCCACAGCACTTCAATGTCGCTACGAACTATTACATCGCTATCTATATAAATTGCTTTTTCAATATTTGTAGGTAAAATCGCTGGAATCAAAAGCCGATAATAAGCAGCTATTGTTACAGTCGAAGAAATTTGCATGTTCTTGAACTGCGACCTGTGCGCTTTTATCCAGGTAACTTTGACCTGCTCAGATTTAAGATTCTGAATTATCCGCTCTTTATTGACTTTGCTAATTCCACCGTCAACTATATATAAAGACAAATTCTGTGGATTTCGCATACTCGCAACAACCGAACGAGTGGTTGCTGCCAACGGCATTGAGTAGTTATCATCCGCAGCACATACTAAAACTATAGAGTTATCCATAGATGTTTAATCTTTTGAATTTTTTGTAATTTAATTCATATACTGAACAAGATAAACGCAAAAATCGCACGATATCATGGGATAAATACTTAATTTGTTTTAAAATGTGATACTAAGAGGAATATACACACTTTATACCTATATTCAACGGTCTCTCAGCTTTTGTATTATTCTTGACATTATTCATTAACATATAGTTGTCTCTTAAGTAGGAGGAAAAGCGACTAATAACCAAAGTAACTTACTAATGAATAAACTAATTAGCACATTGTAAGGAATACGACTCTAGATAGATGATTAAAGTATGTGTATGACAAACTGTATGAATATACAAACTATTTACACATTAACTTTACTTATTTTCTAATGGTTCAGTTGCTTATAGTTGCTTGACTGATTTAGAAAAGTTTAATCAAACCGGAGTGCAAAAATTAACAAAAATAATTAATAATAAAACAAACATAATAAACGTTAATAACAAAAATTGAAATGGAAAATAAAATGGACATTAATCAGGTAGATATTGAAAAATTTGTTTATCGTACAGAAAGAATGTACCAGCGCTGGTCAGACTTACTGCATGGAAGCCTTAGTCTGTCACCAAGTAAAGCAGAAGTTTTACCCCAAGCTTTAATGGAACTTGGTTCTGCGTCACAAACATTACAAATAGCAACTGAGGAGTTATGCCAGCAAAATGAAGAACTGACAGAAACGCGCAATTTACTTGAGATAGAACGTCAACGCTACAAAGACCTTTTTGATTTTGCACCCGATGGTTATCTAGTGACAGGCTTAGATGGCAAAATTCAAGAAGCTAATCGTGCTTGTTCTCAACTTTTTGGCATTTCCCAGCAAAATTTAACGGGTAAACTAATTGTTAACTTTGTTACATTAGATGACCGTCATAAACTGCGGTGTCAAATTGCCAAATTGTCCAAAATGGAAAAAGTAAGTGAAATTATTATATGTTGCCAGAAAAGAGATGGTGGATTTTTTAATGCAGCTTTAACCGCTACCAGTGTTTGTAACCATCAAGGTAAAGTAACAGGGTTACGCTGGCTAATACGTGATATCACAGAACAGCAAAGAGTAAAATCAACACAACAAAGTTGCGATTTAGATTTGGGCAAAAATCGTCCTTTACATAAGTACTGTAGACGCGAAGCAGTACCTCTTGGAAATGATATAATTTGGTACGTTAATAGCGGTTTAGTTAAACTAAGTTCGCTTTGTGAAGCTGGAACAGATATATTACTAGGGTTAGTAGGTGAAGGAATGGTTTTTGGCGCCAGTCTCACATCTCAGCAAATATATCAAGTGACAGCGATTTCGGATGTTGAACTGGTGCCAGTTATGCTAACAGAAATAGCCGCTTCCCCAGGTTTGAGCCATGTTATTTTACCCAAAATTAAACAGCGACTACAACAAACCGAATACTTTTTAGCAATTGCAGGTAGACTCAAGGTAGAAGACCGATTGTGGAATTTATTAGAATATTTGAAGCAAGATTTTGGACAATACACTCCAATGGGAACTCGAATTAATATTCGTTTTACCCATGAGGAACTCGCTAGTGCTTGCTGTACTACTCGTGTTACAATTACCAGGCTAATTCAATGTTTCCAACAAAAGAAATTAATTAGCTTTGATAACAGGCGCCATATCATAATACACGACACAGTGTAGGGTGGGCATTGCCCACCATACTTTATGAAGGTTGTAAAATTAAATCATTGATTTTAGCTTGCAAGTCTTGCCAGTGAACATTTTCGAGACTGGGTAAAACAATATCAGCATCTCCTACCCTTTCAGAAGGACCCAAACCAACAGCTATCATTCCTCCTGCTTTTGCAGCTTCAATACCTGCTGCTGCATCTTCAACTACAATACATTCATTTGGTGCCAATCCAAGTTCTTTTGCAGCAAACAAAAATAAATCAGGCGCCGGTTTTGGTTGTTGAACACTGTAACCATCAGCTATTACATCTATATGTTTGGCTATTCCCAATTTTTCAACTACCGGACGCGCGTTTTTACTGGCAGAGCCAAGGGCTATTTTAATACCCGCAGCGCGCAATTCTTCGAGCAAATCTAGCGCTCCTGGTAATAAATCTTTGGGTGAAATATTTTCGATAGATTCTACGTAGTAACGGTTTTTACGCTCCATCATTTCTAGAATTTGCTCTTCAGAATAATGCTTGTCACCAATAATTTTAAGCAATGATTCACGACGAGATACTCCCCGCAGTTCTTCGTTGGCTTCGCGGTTAAATGGTAATCCTTCTTCGTCAGCGAGTCTTTGCCAACCTAAATAATGATATTCAGCAGTATCTGTTAATACACCATCTAAGTCAAAAATCACGCCTTTAATATTCGAGTTGGAATTATGTAGTGTTTCCATATTTGTTCCTTCTGCTTTTAGGTCAAATTCGTGCCAGTCACCGCGCCAATTAATTTTGAACTGTAAGCGTTTCCAACCTTGAGGTAAATGTGCTGTTGCAACGGGGCCGTTTTCGGTGAGTTTAATACCACCAAAACCAAAGACTACAGCTTGCCATATTCCACCCGCACTGGCGCCATGTATACCTTCATGCGCGTTACCACGTACATCTTCGATATCAACCATTGCCGCTTGCATAAAGTTATGATAAGCTTCATCAGTTTTTCCTAGGTCGGATGCTAATATCGCGTGAATTGCTGGGCCAAGTGAGGAACCGTAGGTAATATCGGTACGAGGTGCGTAGTAGTCCCAGTTTTTCTCTAATATTTCTAACGTGTAAGGAAACTCTTGTGATTCGCGCATTAAGTAAAGTAGCATCAAGACATCGGGTTGTTTTAATACCTGACGTTTATTGGCGCCTTCGATAGTCAAAATCGTTTGCATCGATTTAGTACGCGGTTCGTAATCAGCCAGATTGATATCTTCGAGTTTAAAAAATCCATCTTGCTGTTCGATGAGTTTCGTATTGGGGTCGTAAGGAATTACTAAATTCGCGATAATATCTTGCCAACGTAGGCGCCGACTTAGTGTAAGCTGTAGTCTCGTTTCGAGTTCTTTAGCTTTATCAGGATATTTTTCGCGTAACCAGTCTTGAGTCGCGATAGCTTTTTCTAAATGCCACTGCACCATCCGGTTAGTAAAGGCATTATTATTTGCTAACTCGTGATACTCATCAGCGCCTATTACACCGCGAATTTCGTATTGTTCGTACTTAGTGCTATACTCAACGCGACTTCCCCAAAATACTGCTGTGTCCAGAATAATTTCGGCGCCGTAATCACGCATCCAATCATCATCACCCGAAACCAACCAATAAGACCATACAGCGTAAACTACATCAGCGCTAATATGTATCTCACGGTCACGGCACCATATACGAATATCTTCTCCATATGGGTCATTCGGTGGCAACCAACGCGGTGTCACTTCGTCACCTGTATCCGCACTTTCCCACGAATACATTGCTCCTTTATACCCGTAGTGAACTGCTTTTCGTCGGGCGCCACCAATTGTATGGTAACGATACGATAGCAAGTTACGCGCTAATTCTGGTTGTGTGTAGATAAAGAACGGCAGGATAAATATTTCTGTATCCCAGAACACATGTCCGCGATATCCAAACCCCGATAGAGTTTTAGCAGCAATACTTACACGGTCATCGTTTGTAGGCGCCGCAATTAATAATTGAAACAAATTGTAGCGAACTGCGAGCGCTGCGCGAACATCTCCTTCAATCGCAATATCGCTTTTATCCCATGCTTGCTCCCATGCCAAAGAATGTTCCTTTAACAAGGTAGAGTATTGAGGTAAATCAGCTAATTCTTGCTGTGCCGCTTGAACCGGGTTTTCTACATCCCTAGACGTAAAAAAGGTTACTAATTTATCAACAGTAACAGCTTGTCCAGAAGTCGCTTGAAACGAAGTTATAACAGTGGGGTATCCGGGTGGATTTGTCACAATAACCGATGCTTCGGCGCCTGAAACATTCATTCCCAGACCCATACCGAGAGTAATACGCGAGTTACGAGTTCTAAGATTTAACCAGGCAGCTTTAGAAATACTCCCCTGGTCGATTAATTCCCAATGGTTAAACCCTTGGTTTTCAGGGTATCCGCTGATACTCGCTTGCACTTCAACTAACCCATCAAAATCAACAGGTTTAATAAGAAGGCGCAACGCGGTTACATGCTCAGAAGCTAAACTAGCAAACCGTTCAAATTGTAAATCTACTGTTTTTCCACCAGTAGAACGCCATCGTATAAACCGACTTAAAATACCGCGTCGCAAATCAAGCTTTCGTTCATAGCTAATTATCTCACCCCTATCCATCCGAAACCGTTCTCCATCAATTGTGATTGATAGTGGCAACCAGTCAGGACAATTAGCAAGTTCAGTGTAAACAATGGGCACATCATCAAACACACCGTGAAGTAAAGTTGCAGGTGTCGCGCGCGAATAACCTTCTTCAAATGTGCCGCGTGTACCTAAATAACCATTACCAATTGTGAATACAGTTTCACGGTGGTGAATTTTATCTGGGTCAAATCGAGTTTCGATTAATGACCAGTCAGTATAAATAAAATCAAGATTAGTATTTAAATCCATCGGCAGTGCTTTCCTTATATCAATAGAGTTGAAAGTGCTGAGTGCTGAGTGCTGAGTTAAGAGTTAGGAGTTAGAGTAGTAGGGTGGGCAGTGCCCACCTTACAAGAAACGGAGTTAAAAATGAACACTCCCTACTCAGCACTCAGCACTCAGCACTCCTCACTCTTAGTCTTTACCTTTGCATATGCTGTTCCAGAATTTTTTCGGCTCTGGGTTTGAAGACTAGGTAGTATAAAGTTTCGAGGTAGCGCGCCCTGGCTTCACGGTTTTCTGGGGTGACATAATCCCAGAAGCGGTATATTTTCGAGATTAGCAGTAATTGCTTTGAGTGTAGGCTCCAGTTATATTTGTTACGCACCCTATCGATTGCCCGCGTAGAAATTTCATGCCAGTATTGGGGATTTGCATCACATTCGTCAAGAAAATGTAATACTTTCTTCGCAGTTCCTTCGTAGTCGGTTGGGTTAATTTGGAACCTATCTACATCTTCGATTATTTCAGAGGCGCCGCCGAATTGGGTGGCAAAGGTGGGTAGTCCTGAAATCATCGCTTCGAGTAAAGTTCGTCCAAAAGCCTCAAAGCGGGCAAAGTGTATAAAAATTCCTCGACAATCTGCCACTGCTCGATATGCTTCGCCTAACTCCATATTAGAAAGGCGAATACCTACCCAGCGAATATGACTATGCAATTCGTACTGGTTAATGATGGAATGCAGTTTCTCAATTTCTGCTGCTTCTTCGGGATGGGTTGCTTGCTCTGGGCTAAATTTGCTCGTGAGCAATATTAAGTTACAGTGTTCTTGCAGTTCTTTACTTTTTCCAAAGCATTCTGCTAACCCTGTCAGATTTTTAGTTGAGTTGATGGGGGCAACTGCTAGTAGAGGTATCTTTTTGGGATTTTCCAAATTACCCATTATGCTAGCATCTTCGCGCAAAAACATTAGTTCGTGAATTTTTGAGCGCGCTTCTTTATCCCGGTCTTCGCTTTGGTTGTAAGGAAAGAAGATGTTCTCGTTTACCCCTGGTGGCACCATGTTAAATTTGGGATTGAATAAATCTATCCCATCGACAACGTGGTACAAATTAGGCATTGTAAAACATTTGTACGATTCGTACTGTCCCATGTTATCGGGAGTTCCAACTATTTCTTGGTATGACGAACTAACAATAAAGTCCGCTGCGTTCATACTAATTAAGTCGGCAGTAAACTGAGCGCTGAAATGATATCTATCTTCTAAATCTTGCCAGTACAAGTTACTAAACAGGTATTTAGGCTTTTCTAGCGAGTGGGCAATGTTGCAATGTGCTGCTTTTAGGCGCCGTGACAGCAGAAACGCGACTAAATTACCATCACTGTAGTTACCAATTATTAAGTTAGGGTTGCCCCTAAATTCTGCTACTAACTCACGTTCAGCTTCGAGAGCAAACGATTCTAAGTACGGCCAAATTTCAAACTTAGAAATCCAGTTTTGTGTAACGTTAGGATTAAAATCAGCAAATGGAACTCGTAATATCCACGCATTTTCTGTTCCTTGCAGTTTTTCTAATCTTAAATTACAAGCGGTTCCTTCGCAGTTAGGAATCAACCGAGTTAGAATTATTACCTTGGGTTGAATTCCAAGTACCTCAAGTCCAGCAAGCTTTATATCTTCGCGTAACTTAGCTTCTAAACTGCGCGCCTGTTCTAAAACATACATGACTTGACCAGCAGTTTCCGGGCGCCCAACCACACCTTCTTGACCAACCCATCCGTGAATAGATACTAAAACTACACGGAATATAGCCGGAACGCGCGTTACAAAAGCTTCTAATATTGCTGGTTCTGGGTCGCTAACCAAACGGTTAAACATTTCGAGGGTTTCTCTAACTCGACCTGCTGTATTACCCCAACCAGGTTCAAAGCCAAGCGACTGTAAATCAAAGCGGAACTTCTCAAACGGTTCTATAGAAGAAAGTTCGCTCACAAATTGCAGCGCTTTTTTGACAGCAAGAGCAAGTTCATCCCCAGAGTGGAGACGGTCGCTAATCATTAGTGGTATACCACCATGCTGCAACTTATGCAAAGCTTGGAATAATTCTTCTAACCAACGTTTTGGGTCGTTTTCGAGTTGGTTACACAGGTAACGATTTAAAAAAGTTAACCCCTGTCCAATATTACGGGGATCATCTATCGTTGGAGAACCTTGATAAAAAGGTTTGAGGTCTATTTCTAAAATTTGAGGTTGGTAGCGGTTGACCAAACGGTCGCGCACATCCAATAACGCTTTTGGTGTCAGTTTTTCAAAGTGCGTCATATCGGCACCCAGGCGCCAAACTTCCTGGTTAGCTATCCAGGGACGTAACATAAACCAAGTGCTTTCCTCTTCCAAAATGATTTCGTGCGTTAGGCTGATTAATGTGCCTAAAGACGAGGAATGGTAGAAATAAGCAGGTTTATGAGAGCGCTGGCAATAGTCGGCAAACACCTGTAAAATCTCATTTCGTAGTAGGTAGGGTTTACCGGCGGCGTTTAGAGCCGAGACAAACTGACGTAAAGCAGTTTTCTCATCGCTGTTTAAAACATTTTGAACCAGGTCATGCATAGTAATATCCTGAACTCTAGTTCGACAATTTATCGCTCTTCATAGTCTATAACTATCATTTAAATACTATGTTGTAGCCTAAATAGCCGAGCATTACAAAAGAACGTAAAAATAAAGTAGCTTCTAAGAACGCACCCGTTTTTTATTAACCATTTTTTTACATTCATACTACTTACGTTAGCGTAAATATTCGTCAAAGATTGATTTTTAACACGATTTTACGGAGGTTATACCTGAATGGGTACCCCGATATTTAGGTTGATTTTATACATGGCTTATCATAGTAAGCACTGTTAACTATAGTGCAAACTCAGCTAATTGAACAACCTGAAGTTTGAAGAAATTTCAATATTATAAGGTATTTGCTTTCTGAAGCTTTTGACATAAACAAAAAACTTATCTCAGCTAAATATACTACTTTTGATAGAGGAATTTTATTATAAATATAATCAATGTTTTTGCGTAGTAGCGTAGTAGGGTGGGCACTGCCCACCTTACTGCAAATCATTTTCTTGCATTCTAATTAAAACAAGACTATAACAGCCTTTACGCGAGGTGTTCCAAAATTATATCAGTACATGTTAAGTAAATATTGTTGCTATATTACCACTGAATTTGTATTAGCTTCATCGAAAATTAAAATGAAATGTAAAGTTTTGTTAAGTGAAGCAACAATCTGCCTAAAAGGAAACTCTTTACACAGAGTAATAAGGAAAAGTATCCGTCGATATCACCTTATCTAAATGAATCAGGGTGTTGATTATGATATTAATTCGTGATGTAGTTGAACAAGCTCTAAATACTGGCTATTTAACACTAGCCCAAGAAAATCTTTTACGTGTTTTATTGAGAGATAAGTACGATATAGAAGATTTAAATGCTTTTATGAGTTTGCAGGAAGCAGCAATGGATGGTTTGGTTAAACAGGAATCGCGGGAATTATGTATGTTTGAAAGGGATCGAGATATCCATTATGGTATTTCAACTGAGCTTGCGGTTCATGCTTGTGTTTAATAATTCCAACCACGACGCCATTCGTCCGTAAATAATCCCTCCTTAATAAAGAAGGGCTTTTTGTTCTAAGTTAATTTGTACTAAATTGGTTGCGGACGGTTGTCTCCCAATTCAAATGCAGGAATAGTTTCTTGCTCGTTTTTCGCAGCTTCGAGCCATTGTTGCATAGCAGGAAGCTCTAACACAGCTTTGGAATAATCTTGGCATATCGAATTTAACTGCACCCCATAAGTCTTGAAGCGTAGTATTACAGGTGCATACATCGCATCGGCAATCGTAAATTTACCAAATAACATATTTCCTTGTTTAGAAAATTGCTCTCGGAGTTGGCGCCAAATATTTGTAATGCGTTCAATATCTTTTTGCACATCGGGTGTCATTCCTTTACCAGGTAACACCGCACAGCAGTTCATCGGCATATTTTGCCGTAAATGTTGAAAACCAGAATGCATTTCGGCACTAATTGAACGTGCAACCGCACGGGCATTTTTATCTTGAGGATAAAGATTTAAAGTCGGGAAAGTCTCAACAAGATATTCACAAATTGCGAGTGAGTCCCATATTGTTTGTTTATCGTGAATTAAAACAGGTACTTTACCAGAGGGAGAGTATTGATTAAGTTGAGATTGTGTTTCCGGTTGATAAAGTGGTATACAAATTTCATTAAACTCTATACCAAATTGTTTCATTACTAACCACGGACGTAGCGACCATGAAGAGTAGTTTTTGTTACCTATTACTAGTGTAAATTGTGACATAGCTTAACCTTTCAAAAATAACTTAACCATCTTGTGAACCATCTTGTGAACCATCTTGTGGAATGGGCATCCTTGCCCGTCCTTTTAGTTCCATATGAGCAGGCGGGCGGGGACGCCCACCCCACAAGAAATTTTGGGACAATATATTGGTTCTGTTTTATCAACTTTAGTGCTACAACAATCAGCAATCAAAAAGTAACCTGAATAGTTTCTATAAACGGCATTTATATATAGATAAAACGTTGGTACAATCTTTCTGTAATAATCAAATCAATTTTTATCTAAAATACATATGAAAATTTTTCAGCTTCGAGCAGTTGTAGCGGTTGCTGATTGCGGTAACTTTAGTGAAGCAGCATTAACACTCGATTTATCACAACCTGCTATTAGTCATGCAATTTCAACTTTAGAAGAAGAATTAGGAGTACCTTTATTTGCGCGTGGTAGACACGGCGCCTTACTAACACCCGCAGGAGAGCGTATTTTATACCATGCACGCCAAGCATTAGAACACATACAAATGATGGAGCATGAGGCAAATATACACAAAGGTTTGCGTGGTGGACATGTAAGAATTGCCGCATTTCGGAGCGTGGCAACACATTTATTGCCAAAAGCAATTTCGCAATTTCACGCCTCATTCCCTGAAGTTGCGGTTACTATTATTGAGTGCCATGCTTTTTTAGATGTCGAAGATGCTTTACGTCAAGGACGTGCTGATATTGGAATTACCTGTTTACCTACGAGTGAAGAATTTGAAGTGTGGGAAGTTGTACGTGATGAGTATATTGCCTTGCTTCCACCAAATACCATAAATATTTCACAGCTTACATGGGATTTCTTGAATAAATATTCACCTGTAATGATTCCTTGTACTCCATGCGGACGCATTCTACATAACCATCTTAAAATAGTGGCGCCGTCTTTAAATACAACTACCGACATTCAAGAAGACTCGACAATTGTTAGTATGGTTAATCAAGGACTGCGTGCAGCAATTTTACCTCGTTTAGCTGCTGTCCCAATACCATCACAGGTACAATTGTATAGTTTACCCGTACCTCTCGACCGTGTAATTGGTATCGCTGTGTATGAGAATGCGCTTCATGTACCTGCAGTTTTTACATTTTTAGAAATGCTTAAAAAATTTGATTTTTTAACCTTAGTGCAGAACACTTATTAATTGCTTTTTAATTTATGTCTAAAAAAAATCTTGAAGAAATATATAATTATTTACAAATATCTGATGGAATGGCAACTTCTGGACAACCTACAGTAGAACAATTTGGCGCCATTAAACAAGCTGGGTATGAAGTTGTGGTTAATTTAGCGTTAGTTGATTCTCCTAATGCTTTAGCCAACGAAAAAGAAATTATTGAAGCGCACGATATGGAGTATATACATATTCCTGTTATTTGGGATAATCCTACATTAGAGAATTTACATTCTTTTTTTGAGGTTATGAAGGCAAATCAAGATAAGAAAGTCTTTGTTCATTGCGCTATGAATAAGAGGGTATCTGTTTTTGTTTACCTTTATCGACGAATTTGTTTAGGCACCAGTGAAGAAGAGGCGAAATTAGACTTAAATAAGCTTTGGGCGCCGTCGGAGGTTTGGCAAAGGTTGATTAAGCAAGCTTTTGATGATGCTGGGTGGAGGAACGGAACCCAACCTACAATGTAAAGAAATATGTTATTAGTTAGTAGCTCTAAATTAGAAGGATAATATTTTTTTCTGTTGCCCCTTTGGGAAAGCAACGTTGTGTGGGATAGATTTGATCCCCCCAACCCCCCTTATTAAGGGGGGCTAAGAATGGTTCTAGTTCTCGCTTTTAGAGAGAGGTTAAGAACAACTCCAGTTCCCCCTTTTAGAGAGAGGTTAAGAACAACTCCAGTTCCCCCCCTTATTAAGGGGGGGTTAGGGGGGGATCAAAATTACTGATAATTATTTATTTAGTAACTTATGGCTTCACTAACAATTGAGAGTATATACACAGACGGCGCCTGTACAGGGAACCCCGGGCCAGGAGGTTGGGGGGTGGTGGTTTATTTTGATGATGGTTCGGTTCATGAACTTGGAGATGGTTGTCGTCAAACAACGAATAACAGGATGGAAATGCAAGCTGCTATCGCAGCACTTCAATATTTGGAAGCGTCGGGGCAAAGTTACCCTATTACTTTGTACACCGATAGTGAGTATTTAATCAATTGCGTTACGAAGTGGGTAAAAAGCTGGAAAAAGAAGGGTTGGAAGAAAGCTGATGGTAAACCAGTTCAGAATCAAGATTTACTAGAAATTCTTGACGGACTTAACACTCGTAAGGTTAGATGGGAACATGTTCGAGGTCATGCTGGTAATATAGGTAACGAAAGGTGCGATACCATTGCGCGGGCTTATGCGGCTGGAAAAGTGCCAGCATTAAAGCAAAGCCAAGACGCAGAAGCTATTGCTTTCGATGTAAAAACGAAAGTTTGTGTAGCAAATGCGTCTGAAATAAAGGCAAACTCGACCATAATTAACGAAGTGACCAGTGACGTCGATATTGCCCCCGATAACACCATGATAGATGCTTCTATCTCAAGCACGAGCAACCATAGTAATGAAGAGATACCACGCGAAATGCGGGTAACGCAACTTCGCAACCTCGTTGATACCCTTCGTATCGCCGATGAAATTGCTGAAAAAGGTTATTTAATAACCAGTTCTGAACTAGCTGATTTAATGGATGTTCATGCCAGCGCTGTTACCAGTCGTGGAGATCAGTGGCGCTGGCGAAATTGGGTTGTCTCCCGTGTTCGTAGAGAAGGTAATCAAATTCTTTGGGAACTTGAACGTGGAGATAAAATTGAAGAAGAGAGTAATGAGTAGTAAGTGCTGAGTGCTGAGTGCTGAGTGCTGAGTGCTGAGTGCTGAGTGCTGAGTGCTGAGTGCTGAGTG